>Ga0074193_1000180_pt1 | contig 117431 bp, 106 predicted proteins | sample EPASupsiteHSE605_FD_64523 | JGI IMG/M metagenome (GOLD analysis project Ga0074193, IMG submission 64523) | Bioremediated contaminated groundwater from EPA Superfund site, New Mexico - Sample HSE6-05 | ecosystem: Environmental > Aquatic > Deep subsurface > Groundwater > Contaminated ... | reverse complement strand
CAGTCCTCCGGGATGTCGCCTTCTTTTATCCGGGCATTTTCTTCCCGGCTGTTCCGCTGCTTGGGGACGTTGACGATACTGGCATCCACGATCTGCCCTTTCATCGCCATGAAACCGTTGTCCCGAAGGTGCGCATCGAAGGTCGCAAACAGCTCCTCCACAATGCCGGCATTGACGAGATCTTCCCGAAAACGCCAGATGGTGGTGGCATCCGGAACCTTCTGGCTGATGTGCAGACCAAGAAAGCGGCCAAAGGAGTGCCGGTCAAGAATCTGAAACTCGGTCGCGTCATCCGATTTCCATTCGACGATTCGTCAGGTCCCCAACGAATCCAAAATGGAATTCTCTGGCCCCACCATGCAGGGACAAACCCGGAAATCATAGGTGTGAGTCCCTAATCGGATACTACTAATTTTTCCTCGTAAATCCAGGATAACAACCTGACGGCATTGAGCAATAAATATGCCAACTTGCACTTGAAAGGGTCGGGGTGTCGCATACCCATAACATTAAGCGTTTGAGAGGGGTGGTGAGCACTCTTTTATATTTGGCAATGTTATTTTTGTAAATGAGGTATTAAAAAAATTTACAACCCAGAAGGTTTGTATAATGCTATTTTATAGTATTGGAAAAAGTCACCCTCTCGGTTTTCTGCCCGTCCTAGGAAGGTTTCATTCGGCGGTTTCTGGACTAATGATAACTCATCATTGTTATCATTTTCATTGATAACAATGATGAGTTTTTTTCTTGACTTCCAGCGTCCTTCTATATAAATAACTTTGGTGACTGAATGCTGGTTCAGTTTTTTTCGCGTAGAACCGAATCCGGCACATCTGGTCGGAATATATGCAGGTTAAATGTTCTCACAAGAATACAACCAGAGAGGGAAAAAAGTATGAGCTCAAAATTGGTAGCACCCCACGGTGGAAAAGGTCTCGTTTGCGCCTTGCTTGAGGGTGCCGCACGTGAAGCAGAGTTGAAAAAAGCCGCAGGCTTGAAGCAGGTTGAAGTTTCCGATCGCGCCAAAGGCGACCTGATCATGATGGGCATCGGCGGATTCTCTCCGTTGACCGGTTTCATGACCAAAGCCGACTGGAAAGGCGTTTGTGAGAAATTTCAGATGGCTGACGGCACCTTCTGGCCGGTACCGATCACCCTGGACGTCACCGCTGCCATTGCTGCTGATGTGAAAGTTGGCGATGAGATTGCCCTGACCAACAAAGGCATTACCTATGCCACCATGAAGGTCACTGAAAAGTTTGAGATGACCGAAGCCGACAAGCGTTGGGAATGCGAGAAGGTATTCAAGGGCGAGGGCGAGGAGTCTGTTGGTGACAAATTCTGGGAGATCGCACCGAAGGATCATCCAGGCGTCATCATGGTTTTTGCTCAGGGCGAGTTTAACCTGGCCGGTCCGGTTAAAGTTCTTTCCGAAGGCGGATACAGAAAAGAGTATCCGGGCGTGTATCTGAAACCCGCTGAGACCCGCGCCATCTTTGACGAGCGTGGTTGGGCTAATGTTGCCGCTCTGCAGCTGCGTAATCCGATGCACCGTTCCCATGAGTTCCTGGCCAAAATCGCAGTTGAGGTGTGTGACGGCGTTATCATCCACAGCCTGATCGGTAACCTCAAGCCCGGCGACATCCCAGCCGATGTTCGTGTTGAAGCCATCAAAATTCTGATCGAAAATTATTTTGTTAAAGAGCACATCGTCAACGCCGGTTATCCGCTGGATATGCGTTATGCCGGTCCTCGCGAAGGCCTGCTCCATGCCACCTTCCGTCAGAACTATGGTGTCAACAACATGCTGATCGGTCGTGACCATGCTGGTGTTGGCGACTTCTACGGTCTGTTCGAAGCACAGCAGATTTTTGATCGCATCCCCGTAACCGGTGATCCTTCCAAAGACCTGCTTTGCAAGCCGATGAAAATCGACTGGACCTTCTATTGCCATAAGTGCGATGGTATGGCTTCTCTCCGTACCTGTCCGCATAGCAAAGAAGACCGCGTCATTCTGTCCGGAACCAAGCTGCGCAAGGCTTTGTCCGAAGGCGCTCCCGTAGTTGACCACTTTGGTCGCGAAGAAGTTCTGGTTCGTTTGAGAGCCTACTACGCCGGTCTGACCGAGAAGGTTGAAGTGAAAATGCAGGGCGCCGCTTCCGGTTCTGCTATGTAATTCTCGGTTCTGCTGAGAAACTGTACAACCCAAGGAGATGTCGCCTCGCGCGGCATCTCCTTTTTTTATTGAAAACCGGGAAATTAATCTCCAATCAGGATTAGGTGGTGAGTATACTGCCCGCATGAACAAAATCAGTTGTGAGGAAATGGTGGAGCAAATAATTCAAGTGGGCCTTGGCCAGAGAAGTTACCCGATCACCATCGGCAAGGGAATCATCCGGAATGTCGGGACATCTTTGCGGGCGGCAAAAATAGCCAAACGGTACGGAATTGTCAGTGATGATAGAGTCGCGGCATTGTATGGCCGGGTGCTTCTGGATTCCTTGCAGCAAGCAGGTCTAATGGGTGAAATACTCGTCTTTCCGCACGGGGAAGCCAACAAACACCTGGACACCGTTGGGCAGTTGGCGAGCAATCTTGCCGAACGCGGTTTTGATCGAGGCGACGGTCTTATTGCCCTGGGCGGCGGAGTGACCGGCGATATTACCGGATTCCTCGCTTCCATCTATATGCGCTCCATTCCTTTTGTGCAGATTCCAACCAGTCTGCTGGCCCAGGTGGACAGTTCGGTGGGCGGCAAAACAGGAGTTGATATTCCCCAAGGGAAAAATCTGATCGGCACTTTTTATCAACCCCGTGCTGTTTTCATTGATACCGAAGTTCTGCAAACCCTGCCACGGCAAGAATTTCTCGGCGGCATGGCCGAGGTGATCAAATACGGGGTCTCCATTGACGCTGATTTTTTCTCCTGGCTTGAGCAAAACAGGGAGGCTATTCTAGCACTTGATTCCACGGTGATCGTGCCGATGATCAGGAAGTGTTGTGAGATGAAAGCCACGGTGGTCGAACAGGATGAACGGGAAGGCGGGCTGCGCCGGATTCTCAATTTCGGCCACACCATCGGGCACGCGGTGGAGGCGGCTTCTGGTTATCAACTGATCCACGGCTATGCGGTGGCCATCGGCATGCGCGCGGTGGCCGAACTGGCGGTCCGTTCCGGGTTGACCGATGCCGCTGTCGCTGAAAAAATCACGCACCTCTTGGCTGCATATAATCTGCCGACCGAAATCCCTGCAGGATTTGATCGAGTCACGCTCCGTAATTATCTCCGCTCCGACAAGAAAACCATCGGCGGTCGTGTTTTTTTTGTTCTGCCCGAACAAATCGGCAAGGTTCGCATCACGGATCAGGTTGAGGAGGCGGATATTGACGCGGTGCTTGGCAATGAGTTCACTTGAAATTTTTCACGTTCTTTTGTTCTTTCAATGATTAATAGCATATAACTATGCCGATCTACGAATTTTTTTGTGACGACTGCAACACGGTGTTTAATTTTTTTTCCAGTCGGCCCAACACCGAAAAGCGCCCGGACTGCCCAAGGTGCGGCAAACAACAGCTGCAGAAGATGATGTCCGCCTTTGCCACTATCGGCAAAGCCAAGGAAACGAATGGCGACGACCCGTTCTCGGGGTTGGATGATTCAAAGATGGAACAGGCGCTTGCTGGCCTGATGCGGCAGGCAGAACATCTCAACGAAGACGATCCCCGGCAGATGGCCAACCTGATGCGTGCCTTTGCCGATAAGACCGGGTTAAACCTGGGGGCTCCGATGGAAGAGGCCATTGCCCGCATGGAGGCGGGTGAGGACCCAGAGCAGATTGAGCGGGAAATGGGTGATTTGATGGAAGGGGAAGAACCCTTCACTCTCGAGGCGATGAAGAAAAAGGCGCAGTTCGCTTCCCGCCGCCCTCCGTCGCATGATGAACGGCTCTACGAATTGTAAGGAGCGCCTTTCTAATCCTGCGAGGGGCACCTTTTTCCTCCATTTTTTTCTCCCGATTCCGGACAATACCCATCAAAGCGTTCGGCAAGGTTGTGGTCCACTACTCGTCGTCCAGGAGGTCCTATGAAACGAAAACTGGTTATTGTGATGGTGGGGCTGCCTGCCCGTGGCAAGTCGACCATGGCGCGTAAACTCGGTCGTACACTTGAACTGGACGGGGTTAAGGTGCGCATCTTTAATAACGGCGAGTTGCGCCGCAAACTCGACACCAAAACCAACACCTCGTCCTCGGAGTTTTTTTCCCCGGCAAACCCCAGGGGCAAAGAGATGCGGGAACAGATCTCGCGGATGAATATCGAACTGGCCCAAGCCTTTTTTCTCGAAGGCGGCGAGGTGGCCATTCTCGATGCGAGCAACGTCACAAGGGAACGTCGGCAAAGCGTTGCCGCAGCCTTTCCCGCTTTACCGCTCTGCTATATTGAATGCCTCAACGCCGATGAGGAGGCTTTGGAGGCGAACTTGGAGCGTAAGGCGAGGCTGAAGGAATTTCAGCATTTGCCTCCGGAAAAAGCCCTGGAGAGTTTTCTCAAACGGATTGCCTACTACGAGTCGATCTACGAGCCGCTCGACACCGAGCCTAACCGTATCCTGGTGGACTCTTTCGAAAGTTGCATTCTCCAGGAGAAGATTACTGATGTCCTGCCCTATTACGACCGGATCCGCGACATCATTACCACCCGGGTGGTGCGCAACCTTTTTCTCGTTCGCCATGGGGAAACGCATTATAACCGTGAGGACCGTATCGGCGGCGATTCCGATCTTACCGACAAGGGCCGCGATCAGGCCAACGCACTGGCCGAGCATTTCGCAACGATCCGTATTCCTATCATCTTCACCAGCAATTATAAACGGACCCTGCAGACCGCTACCCCGATCGCCGAGCGGCAAGACCCCTGCTCGATCATTGCCCTGCCGGAATTCAACGAAATCCATGCTGGAATCTGCGAGGGTATGACCTATGAGGAGATCCGCCAGAAGATGCCGCAGGTGGCTAAGGCGCGGGGGCCGAATAAGTACCGCTATGTCTACCCAGGGGGAGAGGGGTACGCGACCATGGAAGAGCGGGTGCACCGGGGATTGAAAAAGGTGTTTTTCCTTAACAACCACGACGAGAATATCATGATCGTCGGTCATCGAGCAGTCAACCGGATGATCCTCTCCAGCTTCCTTTCCCGCCAGGAAGAGGAGATTCCCTATATCTACATGCCCCAGGATCGCTACTACCACATTCAGATCGATCCCCATAAACGGATCTTCGAGATGGTGTCGTATAAAAACGGGCCTCTGGCCGGCGGAGGCTGGTAGGCCGGCGTTTTTTTTCTACTCTTTCGGTTCGGTTTGAGACAGGGCGGCTATTGCAGGGTCGTGGTGTCGTCTTCGGTAAAACCGTGTTGAATGCCGTGTTTTTTCTCTTTTTCCAATAACAGAGTTCTGGTCTCTTCCTCGGAGATGCCCAGCATGCCGGCAAGTTCGGCAATATCGTAGCAGGGACTGCCGTCCGGCCCGTAACGCTGCGGCTTGAGCCCGGGGAAATGCTCGCTGGTGGCGTGGCCGCTTGCCTGTTGCAGCAACTCCCGGATCTCCGGCGGGCCATAGACCAGGAGCCACTCAACTGCCGAAGCCCAGATCTGGCTGTCCACCGTCGGATGGTGCAGGATTTCCATGGCTGATTCCAGGGTCCATTCCTGTTTGAAAGTGTTCATCGTGTGCTGCCTGTTGAAAGAGGAGGAGGGCCACAGCGTGCTGGGTGCTTATCCCGGTTGCCCTGCTGCAAGCGTACTGAGGGTCGGGTGACCATTATTTTACAAATGGAAACGTTTCCCTTTGGTGCCTTTTTGGTCCTCCACTATAATACAGACAATCATTACGGCAATCTATTCCAAACAGGAGCAGACAATGGGCGTGGATAACGTTATTTTACTGGAATCCCTGGAATGGTTCGACGAGAGCGGCAAGGAGTTGCTTCACCGCCTGCCGGGACAGGGATCGGGAGAAATCAAATTCGGCGCGCAATTAACCGTGCGGGAAAGCCAGGCTGCCGTGCTGTTTTACAAGGGCAAGGCCTGCGATGCCTACGGGCCTGGCCGCCACACCCTCAAGACGGGCAATATCCCGATTCTCAGCAAGATTCTCTCCGCACCCTGGGGCATGATCAGCCCGTTGCGGGCCGAAGTTTTCTTTATCAACCTCAAAATATTCCCCGATCTCAAATGGGGCACTCGCGATCCGGTGGCCTTCCGCGACGCCGAGCTTGGCCTGGTTCGCCTTCGGGCCCATGGGGTGTTCAATATCCGTGTCATCCAGCCGCTGCTGCTGATCAACACCCTGGCCGGCACCATGGGCCGGTACACCACCGAGCAGATCGAGGACTATCTGCGGCAGGTGATAGTCTCCCGCTTCAATGATTATCTGGGCGAACACCTCCATTCTCTCTTTGATCTGCCTGGTACCTTTGACGATATTGCTGAGGGCTTGCGGCAACGGCTCACTCAGGATTTTGCCCGCTTCGGCCTGACGCTGGCCGGATTTTATGTGACCTCGATCACTCCGCCCGTTGAAGTGCAACAGGCTATCGACGACCGCTCACGCATGAGCGTGATCAAGGATATGGATAATTTCGTGCGGATGAAGGCCGCCATGGCCATGGAAAAGGCCGCGGCCAGCGGCGGTGAGGCTGGGGCTGGCCTGGGCTTGGGGCTGGGCATGATGATGCCGTCCATGTTCGCTGGCCTGTACACCAACGGCAATCGGGCCGCCGATGGTGCCAAAGTGGCCGAGGTCAAATGCCAGGATTGTGACAACCTGATTGCTGCCAATGCCCGCTTCTGTCCTTTTTGCGGCCATCAGCAACTGCTCAACCTGCAATGTGGCAACTGCGGCAAAAATTTGCCGCCGAACGCTGCCTTTTGCCCCCGCTGCGGCCATCCGGCAGAGGAAAGGGCCAGTGAGATAATCTGCCCCCATTGCCGGGCTGCTCAATTGCCAGGTGCCGTGTATTGCAACGAGTGCGGCGAAAAGTTGGGCTGAACCAACAGATTACGAATGTGTCTTTTTGAATGAGCGGATTAATGGAAATCCAGGTTGAGCAGGGTTGTCCGCAGTGCGGGGCCTCGGTCGAATTCACCGAGACTGACCATGTGCTGCATTGCGGGTTCTGCGGGAGCAGGAATCTCTTGCAAAGCGACAGCCCGTTCCGCTTCGTCCTGCCCATGGCCGGCAACACCTCATCGGCCGGATTGCTGCTCGCTCCCTATTTGCGGTTTAAAGGAACCATCTATCTGGTGACTAACGAGGGGATTGAGCACCGGGTGATCGACACCACGCAGGCCGCCAACCCGGCTCCTGGCCTACCGCCTTCACTGGGGCTGCGCCCCCAGGCGATGCGACTGATCCGGATCAACCCCGAGGCAGGAAATTTGTATCTGCCGCAGACTCTCAAAGCGAGCACCATTCTCGAAAAGGCCGCATCTGTGGGTAATCTCACCGCTCAAGGGAGCGGAAACCTCTGCCATCGGGCCTATATTGGCGAAAATCTCAGTTACATTTACCTGCCCCTGGTAGTCAAGGATCAGGGGGTGCATGACGGCGTGACCGACGCTCGGCTGCTCGAGTTGGATCAGCTGTCCGGGCGCTCCGTGCAGGGTAAGCGCTATGACGAGGCCTGGAGAGTGCAGTTTCTGGCCACCCTTTGTCCCCAGTGCGGCGCTGGGCTGGAAGGGGCAGGGGACTGCCAGGTAATGACCTGCGCCACCTGCCACACCGCCTGGGCTTTGGGGCCGGAGGGGTTGACCGGGGTAGACTGGCAGGTGCATCCGGGCAATGGAGAAACAGCACTCTATCTTCCTTTCTGGAAGGTTTCCACCCATATCCCGGCATTGAACATCTACAGCTTTGCTGATTTTGTCGAGCGCAGCAATCAGCCTTTCCTGCCAAAGCCGCAATGGCATGATCGCGTGCTGAGCCTGTGGATCCCGGCGGTCAAGCTGCGGCCTAAAATCTTTCTCCAGGCCGGCCGTCAGGTGACGCTTGGGCAGTGGCTGATCAAACCGGTCGAGGGCCGAGTGCGACCGAATCTCTTTCCAGTGACCTTGCCGTCTTCGGAGGCCCGGCAGGCGGTTAAGCTGATGCTGGCCGCAGCTACCGCCAGCCCGAGACGTATTTTTCCCCACCTGCCCCAGGTGCGCTTGACCGAGGTGACACTGCAGCTGATCTATCTGCCCTTCGTTGACAGGGGGCATGATTGGGTGCAACCTGAAACCGGAGTGGCCATCGGCAAAAATATCCTCCGTTTCGGCCGCTCTCTCTAGTTTTGACAGGTACCCAGCCGCATGGTATAGCTACACTTTATCAATGCGAGCCAGTTGGACTGGTATTATTTTTTTGCACGTACCGAAATGATGAGCGAACACGAACACTTCATGCGAGCTGCCCTGGAGGAGGCCCGGCAGGCCTTGGTTGCTGGCGATTTCCCGGTGGGTTGCGTCATGGTGGCCGAGAAGCGGATTGTGGCCAGGGGGAGGCGTATGAACAGCGCCGAGGGATGTCGTAACGAAATTGATCATGCCGAGGTTGTCACTCTCAGGGCGTTGATCGCCGAACAGCCGCAACTGGATCTGGCAACGGTTACCGTGTATTCAACCCTGGAGCCCTGTCTGATGTGCTACACCACCATGCTGCTGTCCGGCATCCGCAGCTTTGTCTGGGCCTACGAGGATGTGATGGGCGGCGGCGCCAACCTGCCCCTCTACATGCTCAATACCTTCTATGCCCAGATGCGGGTCCATTTGCTCGACCGGGTACTGCGGGACGAAAGCCTGTGTCTTTTTCAAGAGTTTTTTCGGACCGGCACCTATTGGCAGGACAGCCTGCTGGCCCGCTATACCCAGGCGCAGACCGTGAAGGCGGCGCAGCCATGAGCACCGCATTGATCGCCCGCACTGTGGGGTTTCAGCCCGGGGAACGTAACGTCTTCTTCCATATCCTCACTGCCTGCAACCTCGCCTGCCGCCACTGCTACATAAATCCAAGCCAGCACGGCGCAGCCACCTTGCCGCTCGAGACAGTGCGCCAGTGGCTTTCGCTCTTTGCCCAGCCCGAACGGCAGACCAATCTTATTCTCCTGGGCGGTGAACCGACCCTGCATCCCGAATTGCCGGCCATCATCAGGGCGGCCAAGGCGATGCGCTATGCGGTGACCGTGGATACCAATGGCTTTCTCTTTCATAATCTGCTTGACCGGGTGAGCCCCAGGGAACTCGATTATCTGAGCTTCAGCCTCGACGGCCCAGATCCAGCGGTCAACGATCCGCTTCGCGGCGAAGGGGTATTTGCGATTTGCACCGAGAATATCCGCAAGGCGGTGAAGGGCGGCTTCAATACCAGCTTGATCTACACGGTTTCCGGACGCAATATTAACCATCTGCACCGCATGCCGTCCCTGCTGGCCGATCTCGGCATCCGCCGCTTTTTCATTCAGGTGATCGGCTTGCGCGGCAACCCGGCAGCACACAGGGCGGAAGGTTCCGCCAGTTGGCAGGTCGCCCCGGAACAATGGCTCGAAATTGTGCCCCACGTGGCCGAGGAGGCTGCCCGTCTGGGTATCCATGTGGTCTATCCCAAAGTCTATCTCGATCCTGGGGAGCCCTTTCAGTGTGCTGGTATTGTGGCGGAGAATTTTTTTATTTTTCCCAATGGCCGTGTCTATCGATGTCCGCTGTGCGAGGATTATCCCATTCACAGTTACCTTATCGAAAACAACCAGCTCATTCATCGCGACGGTCTCAACGAGGACCGTTTTTTTCCGCTTACCATCCCGGAGGGCTGCGTCATGAACAAACTTCTCCAGCCCGATAATATCAGCTATCGTCCGGATGGCACGCCGGTTCACTGCATATCCTGCTGTCTGCTCAAACAGGAGATGCGTCCTCTTCCCTGAGTTCGCGCCACAATATCAATTCGGTTCAGTCCACCAAAAAGGGGGGAGCATTACGCAAACGCTCCCCCTTGGTTTCGGACGATGGCTGTTGCCTCAGGTCTTAAATTTGGCCATCATCTCCTTCAGCCGGTCAGCAATGGTCGACAACTCTTCGGCGCTTACTTTGACCTGTCGGCTGGCTTGGCTCATTTCGTTGGCGCTGCTGTTGACTGTGGCAATATCGGAGGCGATTTCCGCGGAGACAGTCGAACTTTGGGCCACATTCTCATTGACCTCTGCGATCCCTTGCGAGGCTTGATGAACGTTCTGGGCTATTTCCTTGGTGGTGGCGGTCTGTTCCTCCACTGCGGCCGCGATGGTGGCGACGATTTTGTCGACATCGGCAATAACCTGTCCGATCTCGTTGATTTCCTTGACAGTGACGCCGGTAGCTTCTTGTACACCCTGGATCTTGTTCTTGATGTCCAGGGTTGCCGCCGCGGTCTGTCGCGCCAGATCCTTGATTTCATTGGCAACTACGGCAAAACCTTTGCCTGCCTCCCCGGCTCTGGCTGCTTCAATGGTGGCGTTGAGCGCCAGCAGGTTGGTCTGCTCGGAGATTTCGGTGATCGCCTCGGTGACCTTGTTGATTTCGTCGGCGGCCTTACCGAGTTCGTTCACTCGCTCCGAGGCCTTGAGTGATTGTTTCACCGCTTCACTGGTGATTTCCTTGGCCTTGCCTGAATTGCTGGCGATTTCGTTGATGGTGGCGTTCATCTCTTCGGCGGCGGCGGCCACCATGTTGACATTGACGGCCGCCTGTTCCATGGCGGTGGCAATCGAAGTCTGGTTGGCGCTCATTTGCTCAGCCGCTGCGGCCACTTGGCTGGAGCGACCGGCAGTTGATTCCGCGCCTGCAGACATCTGGTTGGCTATGCCTACCAGTTGGGTCGAGGATTCATCGACCCGGACAACGCCATTATTGATGTCGCCGAACATATTGCGGAGGTTTCTGGCCATTTCGTTGAGCGACTTGGCAAGAACGCCGATTTCATCCTTCTGGTCGACATCCATGGTTTTGGTAAGATCGCCTTCGGCCATGGCCTTGGCCAGATCAACGCCTTTGAACAATGGTTTGGTGATCAGGCGCGTCAGGAGGAAACCCGATGCGATGGCCAGGGTAAAACCGATAGCCAGGCAGATAATGGTGATCAGGCGGCCGCGACCTGCTTCGGCGTTGGCTTCGATGACCGTTGTTGCGGCTGCCTTTTCAGCGGTTTGCACTATTTTGTCAATGGCGGTAAAGGTGTTGGCTTGATGGGTCGCCCCTTCCTGCAAGAGCAGAGTGTTCATCTTGGCAAATTTTTCATAGGCGACATCAGTGACTGCCCCCATTTTGCGGACCAAGGCGAAAACCTGCTCCGATGCCGGAAGGAGCTGTTTTTCAAAGACGTCTTTGGCCTGGCTGTGCTGGCCGCCGGCGGCGAACGTTTTGATTTCCGCGGTATGCTGGTGCAGTTTGGCGTGCACGGGTTTGAGCTCGTTGACCAAGGCCACCATGTCGGCGTTGGTGGTGTCCATATTGCGCATCCACTTGCCGAGAGAACAGTCGGCATCATTTGTTCCTCCATCGAACGGAATATTGAGCACCAGTAACTTGCCGATTTTGGCCAGGAGAACATTGTGCGCAATTTCGAAATCAGCGACATGTGCCTTCATGGCATCGGGTTGGGTCATGTCCATGGCGAGCAGCTCCTTGGAGAGTTCGACCGCCTGATTATTGACGCCTGCCCATTTGGAAATATGGGTATTGAAATCCTGCCATTCGGTCTTCACTTCGTTCATGAGGGGTAAAGCGGCGAATTTTTCTTTGGCCGCGCCATAGATTTTTCGTGATTCGAGCAGTTGAGTATGCGAATGGTTGCGTTGTTCCTTGGAAGCGTAGGGGGTCAGAAGGGAACGCATCAGGGAAGCGATGGAGGCTGCTTCGCTTTTGACGGTCAGGATACTTGCCACTGCGGGAAGCTGTTCCGTGCCCAGACGTGCCGTTTCGTGGGCCAGTTTACCCTGCTGGATAATCGACAGCAGACCCACGGCGAGAATGATGAGAGCGGTCAGAAGGAAACCTCCGACCAGTTTAACGCCGAGATTGATGTTTTTCATGACACCTCCTTGTTCAGATTGAATAGCAACGGCACCTGGTAAAGAACACAAATTATAAAAATAGCGGCATGCGAGGATTATCTGGAAACAGCCATGATGTGTCAAGGGTGAAGAAAAAAAGAAAGCGAGCGCGCAACCTTTGGAAGGCGGACCGGGAGGATGGATGTTCGTTATCTTTTTGAAATCGTGCAGTTACATTTTTTTGCATACCGTCTGAAAAATATTGGCCGCAAAAAAGCCCAGCGAGGCGAAGCCGACAATGAGGAAGGCGACGATATCGCGTTGGTTGTGCGGAATGTACTCCAGGAAAGATTCGCCACAAAGAAGGGGGAGGTCATACCGAGGATGTCGGCACTAGCCACCAAAGAGAAATCAACCGTCCTGTAAAAATGGAGTACGGTCAGGGCATTGGTCAGGCTCCGGCCAATAATGCAGTGGATGCGGGTGCGATGTGGAAGTTGGCGCCGGATAGCCGTGGTCGCCAGACGGTCAGGAATTCGAGAATAATGCGGACAGAAGAGAGGTCAACGGCGCTAATCCGCACACGCAAAGGCCAGCGCCTGCTGATGATGGCGGTTACCGCGAAAAACAGTGCGCTAAACCAAAAAAATCCAGCCAGCCAAGGAGCGGCATTCGCCAGTCGGGGCGGGTGATGGTCGCCTTGAACCGGGAGCTGTTGTCGGTATAGGTGAAAGGCGTTCAGAATTTGGAAATGGCAGCGTCAGGCAGCAGACGCGTCACCGGGTGGCGCTTCCCCTGTTTTTGAATTGCTGAAGACGCGGCCGGCGATAATACCGGCTTCATACAAGGCGAACAGGGGAAACGAGAGCAGGGTGGTTGCGGTCAACTCGCCGGTGGTCAGGAGAAAGGAAAGAACAACGATGGCGATGTAAAAATAGAGTCGTTTTTTGCGGAAATGATCGCCTTTGATCAGGCCGGTGCGGATTGCCATCACCATGAGAAAGGGGATTTCAAAGGCAATGCCGAAGGCGAGAACCATGCGGGCGGTGAAGGTCAGGTAAAGGCCCAATTTGATCATCGGCTGTAAGGTGGCTGAGGCGTAGCTCATGAAGTAATGGAGCATTTTGGGCAGGACAATGAAAAAGGCAAACGAGGCGCCTCCGGCAAAAAGCAGGGTTGCCCAGAGAAGAATAGCGCACACTGTCCGTTTCTCGCCGTCGAGGAGCCCTGGCGAGACGAACATCCAGATCTGATAGAGCAGATAAGGCATACCGGCGGCTAAACCAACCAGCAAAGAGAGTTTGAGATAGCTGAGAAAGGCCTCGGTCAGCTTGGTGTAAACCAGTTTGCCGAGTTGCGGGTAGGCTAAATACAGTGGCCGCATGCACCAGGCGGCAATTTCATCTTTGAACAGGTATGCAATGATGCTGGTGAGTACGAGTGCCAGACAGCAACGGATCAACCGTTGACGCAGCTCCTCCTGATGCGGGCGGAAGTGCTCCAGCGCTTCGATCATTGCTGCTTTTCGGTGGTTGCAGTTGGTTGTTCCCCGACAAGGGGCTCGCCCGGCTGTTGAGCGGTATCCATTTGCCCTTTAGCAGCGAACCTGGCAGGCGGAATGCCGTTGGAGAGAATTTCGGCTTCGTCGGCAAGGGCCTCGGGCTCCACCTCAATGATCGCTTCACTGGCACCTTTTGCCGGACCGGAGGCCGGCTTCCAGACCGATGGGTCAACATCGATCATCTTTTCCCGAAGTTCGTCGGCTGTTTTGCGCAGGTCTTTCTGCACCGAATCCAGGGTTTCTCCCTCCTGGGTCAAGTTTTCCTTGACCTGGTTGAGCGTTTTTTTCATCTCCATCAATCCCTTGGCTAGCGATCGGGCCAAGCCGGGCAGTTTGTCCGGGCCGACCACAATCAGGGCGACGGCAAAAATGACAATCATTTCCGGGAGGCCTATTCCGAACATGGGCAATTACCGGGAAGAGGTTGGGGAAGGATGGCTGAATAGCCGTTGCAAGACAGCAACTCTACGGGATTTGGCCGGAGGTGTCAAGCGGCGGCAGCTCAACTCCTGGAGGGCGGTTTGCGCAGGCCGTCGATCAGGTGCCGGAGGGCCAGGATTGGGTGAGAAAAGAGCATGCGTGGTCCGGCATACCGCATCACAGTCTTGATTTGCTCACGTTTCCCCGGGGCATAACAGTGGACCGGACATTTGCCGCAGGTTGTTTTCTGTTCCTGGAAAGGGCAATGGCGCAACCGCTTGCGGGCATAGGCCAGCAGCTCGCGGCACTCCTCGCATAGTGCTGCCCCGCTGCTGTGGTGGTTCCGGCAGTACTGACGGATCATGGCTTCCACGGTCCGGGCTTCGCGCTGCAAGCGTCGTGAAGAGAAAGGCAGGGGCATAAGTCCTCTGGGGCAAGGGAGTAAACTGTCACTTGCAGAAGAAAGTTTCATTATACATCTAATAATTTTACCCAATATATTTTTTAACCCTGTCAAAGAGGAAGGTTGGTTTATTTTTAATGCAGACTTTATTTTTCGTTATAATATAAAGTGCATTCGGTGGGTTTGGTGCGTGAGCGCTGCTCCGCGTTCAGCCGGAGAAAAGCAGAAGGTGCACGAGACGGATGAGGCGAGGGATATAGGGCATGCTCTATTGAACTGCAGAAAACAGAACAAACCGGAGAGTTGCATGGGGGAACAGGTCTGTCTATGAAATATATCGCCATTTTTGCCGTTGCCGTGGTTGTGGGCGTGTTTGCCAATCTGGTGCACGAATCCAAAATGCTGACCTATCTCTCGAGCGATCCTAAGGCCTGCATCAACTGCCATACCATGATTACCCATTATGAAACCTGGCAGCATAGTTCGCATCGGAACAGGGCAACCTGTGTCGATTGCCATCTGCCGCGCGATTCATTTGTCAACAAGATGCTGGCCAAGGCTCGTGACGGCTATAACCATTCCGTGGCCATGACCTTCAAAACCTATGGCGCCAATCTCCGGGTCAGTAAGGATGCCGCCAGAAGAATTCAGGACAACTGCATCTCCTGCCATCGGGAGGTCGTCTCGCAGATGCTGGCCAACAGCGCGCTCTATGAAAAAGTGACGGACAGCACCGTTCAGATGGGACGCCGCTGCTGGGAATGCCATCGGGGCCTGCCGCATGGAACCATGCGCAATTTGTCGGCAACGCAGAATAATTTTACGGTCAAGGTGTTTTAAGGATCTTAACCAGGAGGGTGTTCATGAAAAAATCGTCCATTATCTTCACTCTGTGTGTGTTTGTTACGGTGCCGATGGTGTTGTTGACCCTCTCCATCAGGGAGAATAAGGCCGACCAGCAGGCGATGAACGCAGTCCCGGTCATCAAGGATGGCGAAACCCGCTCTTCGGAATGGGGCACGCATTATCCACGTCAGTACGACACCTACATGCAGACCAGAAAGAGCGATGAGATCGCCGATGTGCTCAAGCAGGACCCCGCCCTCGTGGTTATGTGGGCCGGTTATGCCTTTTCTAAGGATTACAACAAACCGCGCGGTCATTATTATGCTCTTGAGGACAATATCAACACCTTGCGCACCGGCGCTCCGGTGGACGCGAAGACCGGTCCGCAGCCGACTGCCTGTTGGACCTGCAAGTCGCCCGATGTGCCCCGGTTGATCAAGCGAGACGGCGAGAATGAATTTTTTACCGGCAAATGGGCCAAGTATGGCGACGAAGTGGTGAATCCCATCGGTTGCGGTGATTGCCACGACAACAAGACCATGAAGCTGACCTTGACCCGTGACTATCTCAAGCGCGGCTTGGAGGCCGAGGGACGCCTGAAAGTTGCCGATATTACCCACCAGGATATGCGTTCATTGGTTTGCGCCCAGTGTCATGCCGAATATTACTTCAAAAAGACCGAATGGGAGGACAAGGGCGAGAAGAAAACCGCCATGGTTGTCACCTTCCCCTGGAAGAATGGCACTTCGGCTGAAAACATTGAGGCCTATTACGATGAGATGGGCTTTACTGACTTTACCCATCAGTTGAGCAAAACGCCTATGCTCAAAGCCCAGCATCCGGATTATGAAACCTTTGTTACCGGCGTGCACGCCCGGAACGGTTTGGCTTGTGCCGACTGCCACATGCCCTATGTTCGTGAGGGCGGGGTTAAGTATTCGAGCCACAAAGTCGGTAGTCCGTTGGATAACATCGCCAACACCTGTCTGAATTGTCATAAGGGGACGGAAAAAGAATTCCGCGAGACCGTGGAAAAAAAATTGGCACGCAAGAATGAGCTGGCGGCAATGGCCATGGATATTCTTGCCAAGGCCCACCTGGAGGCCGCCAAGGCCTGGAGCGCAGGGGCAACCGAGGAGGAGATGAAACTGGCTCTGAAAGATATCCGCCACGGTCAGTGGCGGTGGGATTATGCGGTTGCCGGCCATGGTGCGTTCTTCCATGCACCGGAAGAAATCCTGCGGACCCTCGCTGGCGCCATCAACAAGGGTCAGGACGCTCGCCTTAAACTACGCATCATCCTCGCTAAATATAATGCCGTTGATTATGTCGCCCCGGACTTCTCCACCAAGGAAAAAGCCCAGGCGCTCATCGGCATGGATTACGGCAAGCTGGTTGAAGAGAAAAAAACCTTCCTCAATACGCTGAAGCAGGAATGGTTCAAAAAATCCGAGGCAAAGGGGCTGTATGATCCGCAATCCCGAAAGGATATGGTCCTGAAAACTTCCTATAACTAATTTTTCTTCTGTTGCACCCCCTATCTTCCGGTCCAGCCTATTTTTCAATGGGCTGGACCGGAAGGATCTGTTTTTTCATTCTATTCCCTTGTAGTGTCGAGTTTCTCTCGAAAACGGACGGTTTTTCGTCTCGTTTGACTTTTCACGCTATTTCTGCTAGATTAGCAAGGTTTGGTGCGGGCTCAATACCCTGCGGTGCTGTCTGTGCATCGTCCAAAAGGGGAGTTGCCCGCGTACACCTTATTCAATTCGTGGAGAAGACATGGCCAGTGTGGTGGTGGTCGGCACCCAATGGGGTGATGAAGGCAAAGGGAAAATAGTTGATCTCCTGACCCAGTATGCGGATTACGTCGTCCGATTCCAAGGGGGGAACAACGCTGGCCATACGCTGGTTGTAGATGGAAAGAAATACATTTTCCATATCATCCCCTCCGGTATTCTGTACGAAGACAAGACCTGCGTCATCGGCAACGGGGTGATCATCGATCCCGGCGTGCTGCTCAAGGAACTTGCCGATTTGGCAGAGAAAGGCTTTGCGGTTACTCCAAAACAACTCCTGATCAGCAGTAATGCCCACCTGATCATGCCCTATCACCAGAGCTTGGATGTTGCCCGCGAAAATGCTCTCGCCAAGGGGAAGAAGATCGGCACCACCGGTCGGGGCATCGGTCCCTGCTACATGGACAAGGTCGGCCGCGTCGGCATGAAGGTTGGCGACCTGCTTGACGGGACCCTGTTTGTCGATAAGCTCCAGGCTGCACTGGATGAGAAGAATTTTATTCTTACCCGGCAGTTTGGCGCCCAACCAGTCGATTTTTCAATAATTAGCGACCAATTTGAGGCCTTTGCGGCCCAGTTGGCGCCCTTTATCGGCAACGTCTCGGTGGTGCTGGATCAGGCCAGGAAAAACGGGAAGAACATCCTTTTTGAAGGCGCCCAGGGAACGCAGCTTGACATCGATCACGGCACCTATCCCTTTGTCACCTCATCCAACACCATCGCCGGCAACGCCTGTATTGGCTCGGGATTCGGCCCGGTTCACGTCGACGAGGTGATTGGCATTCTTAAGGCGTACACTACCCGGGTTGGTGAGGGCCCCTTTCCCACCGAGTTGCCGGAAGGCGACGCCATCGGTGACGCCTTACAGGTTAAAGGACACGAGTACGGTGCGACAACCGGTCGCCGCCGCCGCTGCGGTTGGTTTGACGCCGTGGTTGCCAACGACGCCGTGCGGCTGAACGGGCTGACCGGATTTGCCGTAACCAAACTCGATGTGCTTTCCGGCTTGCGGAAATTGAAAATTGCCACCAGTTACCAGGTGGAAGGGATGTCCTACGGGTATATGCCGGAAAATATCCGTAAAGCCGGCCTGGCTCAGCCTGTGTACGAAGAGGTGGACGGGTGGGCAACCGAGCTTCCCGGTATTCGCTCCTATGAGGATCTGCCAGAACAGGCCAAATCCTATCTGAAGCGCCTGGAGGATTTGACTGGTGTGGCGCCGGCGATCGTTTCCGTGGGGCCGGACCGCGAGGAAACGCTCCTGCTCCGTAACCCCTTTGCCGGGTAAAACCGCAGATTCGTAGGCTGCCGGATCTTGTCAAATACTGGACAATGATTATTACAAGAACGTTCGGTGTTCAGCTGTTTTTTTGTTGATCAACAAACAGAGACGGCAGCCCAATCAGAGATTGTTTCACCATCCCGGAGGCTTCTCCGGGATTTTTATTCCATGGAGGCAGACACATGGCCCGTATTACAGTAGAAGATTGCCTGGCAAAAGTTGGCGACGACAACCGTTTTTCCCTTATTCATTTGGCCGTTGAGCGCGTTCGTCAACACCGGAAAGGAGAACCTTTTCTCGTTGCAGGAAAAAATAAGGAGATTGTCATGACGTTGCGGGAAATTGCTGCCGGCAAGGTGACCTTTGGCAATATCCATGACCTCCCGAAGCAACGGAAGGCAGAAAAAGCGGCGGAGCCGGCTGTTGACGAGGGTAGAGTTGAAGAATAGCCTCAGTAGATTTAATTGACCATGAGCAAAAGTTATTACGAGATCCTCGGCGTCAGTAAGGACGCTTCGGCCGATGCCATTAAAAAAGCCTATCGCAAGCTTGCCATGAAGCATCATCCTGATCGCAACCAGGGGGACGCGGCGGCCGAGGAAAAATTTAAGGAAGCCGCTGAGGCCTATGAAGTGCTCAGTGATCTGCAAAAGCGGCGGATTTATGATGCGTATGGTAAGGAAGGCCTGCGCAACAGCGGCTACGGCGGCCCGGGCAACAGCGAGGATATTTTTTCGCATATCAACGATTTGTTCGGCGATCTCTTTGGTTTTGGCGGCGGAGGAAGAGGGAGACGCCGCGATCCCAACGGACCAGTGCAGGGCGAAGACCTGCGCTACGACATCCGCATTTCCTTCATGGAAGCGGTGCATGGCATCAACCGTCAGGTCGAGATCACCAAAAAGGAAACCTGCTGGACCTGCGAAGGATCGGGAGCCAGGCCGGGGCATAAACCCCAAACCTGTCCTACCTGTCAAGGACGGGGCCAGGTCGTGCGCTCCCAAGGTTTTTTTCAAGTGACGACTACCTGTCCACGATGCAACGGCGCTGGCCAGGTGATCACCGAACCTTGTGACGACTGTCACGGCGAGGGATTGATCAACCGGAGCAAAAAAGTCAGCATCCGCATCCCGGCCGGCGTCGACACCGGCTCCCGGATGCGGCTGTCGGGGGAAGGCGAGGGTGGCCGCCGCGGCGGGCCTTCGGGCGATTTGTATGTGGTCATTCATGTTGATGAACACGAGCATTTTCAGAGGGACGGTCAGACCATCTATCTACGATTGCCGATGTCGATGGTACGGGCTGCTCTTGGCTGCGAGGCCGATGTGCCGACGATTCATGGAACCGCCAAGTTGAAGATACCCGCCGGAACCCAATCCGGCGAGCGGTTCACCCTGCGCGGCGAAGGAGTCGCCAGTCTGCGCGGCGGAGGTAAGGGCGACATGGTCGTTGAGGTCCAGGTACAGACCCCCACCAAATTGACCAAGGAACAAAAAGAGCTGCTTCGCGAATTTGAAGAGTTGACAAAGGAGCACGAGGAAGAAGGCTTCTTTGCCCGTCTGTTCCACGGTCATATCGGCAAGCAAAAGAAAAAAAGCGACCAGGAAAAGGTAGCCAATGGCTGAGGAGAACCGGTTCACCCATTTTGATGCCAGCGGCCATGCCTGCATGGTGAATGTGAGTGAGAAAGGGGAAACGTCCCGGCAAGCGACAGCGGCCGGCGCGATTTCCATGTCGCGGCAGGCGTATGAGATGGTCCGGCAAGGCACAGTCAAGAAAGGGGACGTGCTCGGCGTGGCCAGAATCGCCGGCATTATGGCGGCAAAAAAAGTAGATCAACTGATTCCTCTGTGCCATCCTCTGGCGATTACAGGGGTGGATATCGTCTTTTCGTTCAATGACGAGCAGAATGCCATCACTATCGAGGCAACGGTCGCAATGACCGGGAGAACCGGGGTGGAGATGGAAGCGCTAACGGCGGTATCGGTGGCGGCGCTCACCATATACGACATGTGCAAGGCCGTCGATAAAACCATGGTGATTTCGAACATCCGTCTCCAGCGCAAAAGCGGTGGCAAGAGCGGACTGTTTGTCAGACCGTCGGCCGCATGATATATTGAAGTAGATCATGAGAACCACCTTGCTGGAGAATGAACATGGATGAACAGAATTTGCAGCGATTCAAAGAGCAGCTTGAAGCGATGAAGGCCGAGATCAACACTGATGTTGAACAGACCTTGACCGAGATGACCAGCTATTCCGGTAACATACCCGATCCAAACGACCGGGCGAGCATGGAGTCGGATCGCAGCTTTGAACTTCGCATTCGCGGCAGGGAGCGCAAGCTGATGGATAAGGTCGAGGAAGCGTTGGCACGGATCGACGATGGAACGTTCGGCATCTGTGCCGGCTGCGGCTGCGATATCGCGCTCAAGAGACTTCAGGCTCGTCCGGTGGCAAAATTTTGTATCGACTGCAAATCCCGGCAGGAACAGCGTGAAAAAGAGCAGGGGAGATAGGCGGTTGCATGCCTGAATTACGTAAAGATCCGATCCTGGGCCGGTGGATTATTATTGCCCAGGAACGGGGCAAGCGGCCCACCGATTTCCTCGTGGAGGACTACAAGGTTAAGGGCGGGTTCTGTCCTCTCTGCCCCGGGAACGAGAAAACAACACCGAATGAGGTGCTGGTCTACGGCCGGGAGTGGGGGTATCCCAACACATCGGGTTGGAAACTGCGCGTCGTTCCCAACAAGTATCCGGCCTTGATCATTGAAGGCAATCTCGATAAACAAGGGGAAGGGCTTTATGACCGGATGAATGGTATCGGTGCCCACGAAGTGATCATCGAAAGTCCGAACCATCAGGACCGCTTTTCCCATCTGCCACCGCATGACATGCTTCTGACCTTCCAGGCTTTCCGGGACCGTATCCGTGACCTGGCCAAGGACAACCGGTTCAACTATGTGGTGGTGTTCAAAAATTTCGGCAAAGCTGCGGGGGCATCGCTCGAACACTCGCATTCCCAGTTGGTGGCCCTGCCGATCCTGCCCCGGATGATCACCTCTGAACTCGATGGCAGCCTGTCTTATTACAAATACAAGGACAGATGCATTTTTTGCGACATTATCCGCCAGGAGATCCAGCAAAAGGTGCGCCTAGTCTGCGAAAACGACCAGTTTGTCACGCTCGCCCCCTTTGCCCCGCGTTCGCCGTTTGAGATGTGGGTCATGCCTAAGCAGCACAATTCATCGTATATCGAGCAGGATAACGACTCCCTGATTGCCCTGGCGGAAATTTTTTCCGAAACCCTGCGGCGACTCGATGCCTGCATTCCCCATGCGCCCTATAATTTTGTGCTCCATACCCAACCCCTGCGTTCCGGTCCGCTGGATCATTATCACTGGCATTTTGAGATCGTACCTAAGCTGACCTCTATTGCCGGATTCGAATGGGGAACCGGATTCTACATCAATCCTATGCCGCCGGAGGAGACCTGCCGTTATCTCCGTGAGGTGAAACTGTAGGAGATAGCCGTGGAAAAGAAACGAATCTTGCTGGTTGATGATGAGGAAAGCATTCAACTGCTCTATCGGGAGGAATTCGAGGAAGAAGGATATGTAGTCGATTCCGCCCGCAATGGCGTTGAGGCCTTGGCCAAGTTCCGGGAAAATCCTCCGGATCTGGTAGTGCTGGACATTAATATGCCCGGGATGAACGGTATTGAGGTGCTGCGGCAGATGAAGGAATTTCGTGCTAGTTTACCCATTATTCTCAGTTCAGCCTATCAGGAATACAAACAGGATTTCGGCAGTTGGGCCTCTGAAGCCTATGTGGTCAAGTCGGCCAACATGGACGAGCTCAAGGCCACGGTCCGGAAATACCTCGCCTGATTGCCGGGCTCTCGCCTCAAGTCCCCGGCGTCAAGCGCCGTATGGACTTATCGATTACTGCATGAAAGATATCCAGAGTTTGCACGATACAAGGCGGATCAATATCCGCAAGGTGGGGGTCAAATCCCTCACCTATCCGATTATTGTTCTCGACAAGGAAAGCAAAACCCAGCAGACTCTAGCCCGAATGAACATGTACGTCAGCCTGCCGCACCGGTTCAAAGGGACGCACATGAGCCGTTTTGTTGAGATACTCAATCGTTTTCACGGTCAATTCAATCTGAAAACTTTTCACCTTATCCTTGAGGAAATGAAGGTACGCCTGGAAGCCGAGGCGGCTCATCTGGAGATTGAATTCCTTTATTTTCTTACAACAGGACAAGCAGATCAGACGCCTGGAATGGCCCGTTATGACTGCCGCCTGTACGGCTCGCTTGCCCAGACCTTTGATCTGGTGGTCGAGGTCGATATCCCAGTGGGATTGCCCGCTCGCACTGATGCAAGCCTGGGCACAAAGCGTTCCTCCGGGACATGGGGTAGTGTTACCGTGGCCGTCCGCATGAGGCGTTTTTTGTGGATTGAGGACCTGATCGACCTGATTGAACAGAGTACAGTCCTGCAATCAATCACCGTCGAGACGGTAGAATCCATGTGCCGCCGGGTCAGTGCGTCGCTGCACGCCAACGACTCGTTTCGTTGGTACAAAGTTGTTGTGAAAAATATAACCAGCGGGTATTCAACATTTGCTTCTTCCGAGTGGCCCGATCCTGCATCAAATCGGGCAGACGGTCTCGTGGAGGCTTGTTTTTCCAGGGGTGTGCCAGGAACCGACGTGGTTTTTCCTACATAATAGGCAAACAATTCAACAAGAGCGGATTGCAATGAGTGAACTTCTTTTTGAAATCGGAACAGAAGAAATTCCGGCCGGATATATTCAACCGGCCCTTGACACTTTGGCCGCTGAAGCCGCTAAAAAACTGCAAACTCTCGAGCTCTCTTTTCATTCGATCCGCACCTTCGGCACCCCCAGGCGCTTGACTCTGGCGATCGAAGGTTTGCAATCCCGGCAGGCTGACCGTCGGCAAGAACATATTGGCCCCTCTAAAAAGGCCGGATTTGATGCCAACGGCAAGCTGACCAGGGCGGCCGAAGGCTTTGCCCGGTCACGTGGTTTTGAGCCCGAACAGCTGCAAGTGGTCACCACCGCCAAAGGGGAATATTTGATGGTGAAGGAGGACGTCAAGGGGCAGGAAACCGCTGTTTTGCTTCCCGCCTTGCTGGAATCGCTCATCCGCGAACTGGTGTTCCCCAAATCCATGCGCTGGGCTGATTACCATATGACGTTCGCCCGTCCCATCCAATGGCTGCTCGTCTTGTATGACGGGGCGGTACTGCCTTTGACTATTGAGGGCCTGACCAGCGGCAACACCACGCGCGGACACCGGTTTATGGCTCCCGCCGCGGTGCCGGTCACGGGTGTGGATACGTACCTCAAAACCCTTGCCGAACGGTTCGTCATTGCCGATCCGGTCGAGCGCAAGGCCAAGGTGGTCGAAGAGGTTAAACGCGCGGTCAAGGAGGCAGCGGGAGAAACCGGAGCGCAACCGGTTTTCCATGAAGGATTGCTTGATACGGTGACCAATCTGGTGGAAGATCCTTGCGCCATTTGCGGCCATTTTGACCGCAAATTTCTCCAGTTACCGGAAGAAACCCTGGTGACCTCAATGCGGGAGCATCAGAAATACTTTCCCGTTGTCGGTGCGGATGGCAGATTGTTGCCGCTTTTTGTGGCCGTCAACAACACCAAAGTTTCGGATCGTACCCTGGCAGCCAGTGGTCATGAACGTGTCTTGCGGGCGCGCCTTGAAGACGGACTGTTTTTTTTCAACGAAGACCGTAAACGCCCGCTTGCCGACCGCTGCCAAGAACTGCATGGGATTGTTTTCCAGAATAAATTGGGCACGATGCAGGCCAAAAGCGAAAGGATCAGCGGGCTGGCCGGTTGGCTGGCCACTCGTATCGCCCCGGAACTGCGTGACGACGTTGTGCGTGCCGCCATCCTGGCAAAAGCGGATCTGTTGACCGCCATGGTGGGGGAATTTCCCTCGTTGCAGGGAATAATGGGCCGGGTTTATGCGCTGCACGACGGAGAAAAGCCTGTTGTCGCCCAGGCCATTGAGGAACATTATCTACCGCTCCGTGCTGGCGGCGAGGGGCCGCAAACGCTGTTGGGCGGGCTGGTCGGCATTGCCGATCGCATGGATACCCTGGTTGGTTGTTTTGCCATCGGCGAGAAACCCACGGGCAACAAGGATGCCTTTGGCCTTAGAAGGCAGGCCATCGGCTTGATGAGCATACTCCGAGGGCTGCACATCTCCATATCCCTGAAGGAAACCGCTGCCGCCGCTCTTGCAGGATATACCGGAATTGTTGATCAGAAAACAGAGGTTGTGGACGAGGTGATAACCTTCATCCGTCTTCGCTTTGAAAATGAACAGGTTGCCTTCGGTCTTCCCCAGGAGCTGGTGGAGGCGGCCACTTCGGTCGGCTTTGACGATCCGATCGATTGCTTAGCACGGATTGATGCCTTGAATCAGATCCGCAGCCAGGAGAGTTTTCGGGTGCTGGCCGGCTCCTTCAAGCGTATTCGCAATATTATCAAGGATAACAAGGATATCGAAATTAACCCTACCCTGTTGACCGAACCGGCTGAACAGGAGCTCTTCGCCGCTCTTGCCAAGGTGTTGGAAAAGGCCCTGCCGCTGATTGAGGATCGGGAATACTCTTCTGCCTTGCTTGCAATGCTCGAGATCAAGAGTCCTGTTGACCATTTTTTTGATACCGTCATGGTTATGGCCGAGGAAGCCGCGATACGCCGGAACCGGTTGAATCTGTTGACCGCCTTGGGAGAAGTAGTCCTCAGGGTGGGCGACATCTCCAGGATGCATGTGGAAAAAGAGTAAGCAGGATCGACCAGCATCGAGCAATTGATCAGCCCTGGTTGCAGGGCATTGGAAACAAAAAAAGCTGTCCTCAAGAGAGGACAGCTTTTTTTGTTTGGGAGATTTTAGGGTGTTAAATTCTGTTATTTTTTATGACATACTGTGCATTTGACCAGTTCCAGGTTGTTTTTCCGATGACATCCCTGACAGAGGGTGTGGGCGGCGTTTTTAAAGGTCGAGATTTTTTCTGGCAACCCAGCTTTGCTATTGTGGCAGGATTCACATTTTTCGATTTTTTGGCCATCGAAGTACGAAAGCCGTTTGCCTTCCTCGCTCTTGCTGTGATGGCACGTCTTGCACTCCAGTCGGATCTGGTGCGCGGCATGAGGGAAATAGGCCGGTTTAGATGGCTTTGCCGGATCAAGGGTAGACTGTAGGATAATTTCCTGCGAGCCCCTATCCCCGCTTGTTGCCTTGCCCAAAGAAAAAGGGATACAGCAGAACGCCACGAAAACGCCGCAAATCAGCGTTTTTTTCATGACAATGCCTCCTTGACTCAACTCTTTTCAGACGTTTACAAAAACAATAAACAATAAATACGATGGACAATTTATAGCGTGGTGACAGAGGGATTGTCAAGATGACTGATGACGTGAATATCGTTTCCGATTCTTTTTCGCCGCAGTGTTTCTAACTGCTCAGGCAGAGCCGTAGCTGTGGAGTCCGGACAAGAGAAAGTTCACTCCGAAATAAGTGAAAAAGACAGCCAAAAAACCGAGAATTGCTAGCCAGGCAATGCGGCGTCCGCGCCATCCTCTCGTAAAGCGAGCATGCAGGGTCGTGGCATAGAGAAACCAGGTGATAATCGACCAGGTTTCCTTTGGATCCCAGCTCCAGTACGTCCCCCAGGCCTCGTTGGCCCAGATGGCGCCGGTTATAATGCCGGCCGAGAGCCACATGAAGCCGAAGACAATGGTCTTGTGAATCAGGTCGTCGAGCACCTTCAATTCCGGCAGTGAGCCTGCTGGCGCAAGACTGCGGTTTTTGTTGGTCGCGGCCTGTTTGAACAGATACATTAGGCCGAGACCACCGGCCACGGCAAAGGCGGCGTAACCGATAAAACAGGTGACCACATGCGCAATCAGCCAGTTCGACTGCAGGGCCGGGATGAGCGGGTTGATCTTAGAGTCGATGCGATCCGAAAACGAGGCGTAGGCCATGGCCACAGCCACACAGGGCATGACAAAGGCACCCATGACCCGCGTTTTGAAACGGAATTCCAAGGCGAGAGAAAAACAGGTTGTGCACCAGGCAAAAAAGACCAGCGATTCGTACATGTTGGTCAATGGGGCATGGCCAATACCCATCTGGTAGGATTCGTGCCAGCGCAGCCCGATAGCGGCGGTCTGGATAACGGCTCCACCGAGGGCCAGCAGCATGCCGATTAGGCCGATCCGTTCGATTTTAAAAAGAAAGAGGCCAAGGTAAAAAGCTGCGGCCAGAAGATAGGCAATCATGGTGATGCCGAAGAGTTGAGAGCTGTCCATAGTCTATCCGTTAAATGGCGAAAAGCCTTGGGAATAGGTATTAATCGGTATTATTTTTCTAACTTGCTGATAAATTCGGAAAATTTACTTTCAAAACCTACCTTGTTTTTGTTGGCCTCGCCAGCGAAAAGAATCCGGCTGCCCTTCTCCTCCGGTTGGATAAAAACGTACATTTTACGGTGTGACAGGAAAAAAGCAATAAACAGGCCGACAAGCATGAGCAGGCAGCCGCCGTAAACCAGCCAGACGCCCGGGTCCTTGGTCGCTTGCAGGCCAGTGGCGTACACTTGGCGGACGGTGAGGAGATAGGTTCCGGAAGGCCGCTCGATCGCTGCCTCCTGGTTGCTGTTCACCCAGAAAATGGAGGGATCGCCCTGTTTGTCGGTGAACCAGATTTTTAATCGTCGGGTCACTTCTCCCTGGCTTTCCCGGTTAATAATACCGTAACTGACGCCCGCCTCTGGCCAGTCCATTTGTTTCGCCGTGGTTACAGTGGCGGAAGTTTCGGAGCCAGCGCCTTGTTTCTTCAACGAGACGCGGTAGTTCTGGTACGGCTGATAACTGGACTGATAAAAAGTAACGCCCTTGTAGGTCAGGGGCTGGTTGACCTCGATATCGGTGGTTCGCACCGGTTGACCATTATCGATAACCGTGACTCTGCTGCGGTAGGATCTGGGCATTCCATTCGGGTAATACTCAATGGCAAAGGCGTCGCAGCGCAACTGAAAGCCGAGATCGAGATGTTCACCACTCTTGAAGGCGATGATATGATCGGTAACCTCTCCCTCAGGCAGCATGATTGAACCTTTGAAGGCGAATTGCGGATCGTGGAGGATTTTGCGTGCCGCCGCCGAGGAACCGATCAGGGCGCCAGCCAGAATGATCAGGATGGAGCAGTGAACCACATAGACGCCAAAACGGGTCCAACTGCCTTTTTCCGCAAAAAAGAGATGGCCCGCATTTTTGTCTGTTTCCCTGGCTTTCCACCCCTGAGACTTGAGCAAGGTTGCCACGCGTTCAGTCGCCAGGGTGAACGGCTCGGAGATTTGAATTTCGTGACGCAGGGGGAATTTTGTTAATTGTTCGGGGGCCACTTTCAGACCGTCCCGACGGATGGTACGGAATACCTGGGGGATACGTTCCAGGCTGCACACTGTCAGGTTGACTGTAAAAAGGGCGAGCAGACCGAGAAACCACCAGGAGTTGTACATGTCGGTAATATCGAGGAGCTGGAAAAACTGGGCTGTTTTTTGACCGTAGTTTTCGATATAGAAGGCACCGGGGTTGTTCTGGGGAATGACGGTGCCGATGATCGAAGTGGCGGCCAGAAGGAAGAGCAGAAACAGCGCCAGTTGGACCGAGGCAAACAAGCTGAGGATCGGGTTCTTTTTTGAGGTGGTCATGAAAATGTATACCGGTAAATCTACGGGTTGTAGTCGTTATTTGGGAAGAACAGTTAACAATCCTGAACTTCAGATTCTTTTTTTAGCACGACGCGGCGTAACTGGCAACAGGCAAAAATACAGGGAGCGTTGTGGTGGCACATTGTGGTGTTCATGCAGCCGCTGCTCCCCGGATTAGCATCGAGGCGTTGGGGATGACCGCTACCTCGCCAGCATTGATTGCCCGGCGGCTCGCCTCCTCAACGCTGATCTTTGTGGTGCCGATCTTCCGGCAGACATGTTCGTCCAAGGCAGTGACCAGGGCGATCTGGATCCGGCCGGTTTTGGCCATCATAGCCAGGGCTGTGCCGCCATTGCCGCTGTACTCCCCAACCAGATGATCGAAAGCGACCGTCCAGCCACCCATCTCAAAATAGGGCAGAAAGGTGGAGGAACCGATGCCGTCGTCACATTCGGCCAGGACAATCAAGGTGCCACCGTCGCGGACAAAGGCAGCTGCGTTATCGATCGCTTTATGGACCTGGATCATGTTGATGTCCTTGGGGTAACCGCCCGCCGAGGCCAGGACAAGGTCGTACTGCTTGCTGGAGGCGGCTCGGTAGAGGGTGTCGTGTTCACGGCAGACGGCGAGGAATTCTTCGTAACTCGTGCCGAAGCGATAGGCCGCGACCTCGGCTTGGCTGTCGAGCAGGCCGTGAATGGACAGATAGGGCGGCAGCATGTGGTCAATCTCAGCCAGATCCTCGGCCAGGGGATTGGCGTCCAACTGTCCCGGCCGGCAGCCAGGCGCAAGGATTCGCTGCTCGGCATCGAGAAAAAGCCGGTGGTTGCGATAGATCGCGTCCTTCTCTCCCAATCCGGGAAAGAGCAGCTTGCGGCCACCGCCGAAGCCGGCAAAATAGTGATGGGAAATGCCTCCCATGGTGATAATCAGGCCGGCTTCAAGCAGATCCGCGCGGATGCGGACCGGCGTGCCTCTGCCGGTGCGGCCCAGTTCGGCAAACCGGGTTGGGACTGTACTCCGATGGTGCATAAAAGGGTAGGCCGCATACATCGGGCCATAGGCGTTTAAGGACTCGGCCTCGCTCTGCGGGGCATGGGTGCCGTAGGCAATGTAAAAAGTGATTTGGGAGCGGTCGACACCCCAGGCAAGCAAGGCTGTAGTCAGCCAGGGCAGAGCTTGCGGATAGCCGCAAAGTCGGGTCTTGTCAGCGACGATGATGGCAACCGGTCCTTGGGGAACAGCCGGGGGCAGCAGCCGGTTCACTCCGGCCAGGAACGATTCGCGGCTCACCGATCGTTCCGGTTCGCGGATTTCAAGGATATCAGCATTGGCAGACACCGTGCATTCCAGGCGGCCACGGCCATAGCGCAGGGCCAGGGTGCGGAGAGGGCTCATTGAGGGGCCTCGCTCAACGCTTGCTGGATCAGTTCCAGGGTATGAACAGCCTTGATGGGCAGTCCCGCCCGATCAACGATATCCTGCAGTTGCAGGATGCAGCCTGGGCAGCCGCTGGCGATCATTTCGGCTCCGCTGGCCGCAAGTCCGGTCAGCTTACGGTCACCGATCGCCCGGCTCAATTCCGGGTGGGTGGCAGTGAAGGTGCCGCCGAGCCCGCAGCAGAGGCCCGCGTCCTCCATCTCGATAAAATCGACCTGAGGCAGGGCGCGCAAAAGATCGCGTGGCTGCCGGGTGATGCCAGCGGTGCGCAGATGGCAGGGGTCGTGGTAGGTCACTTTGATGCGCTGGCGCCATCTGGGCAGAGCGGCCAGGCGCTCAACCAGTCCCTGTTCGGCAAGAAATACATGGATGTCGATGAGAGCAGCGCCAAAAGGGTTGCCCGCTTTTTCCGCATAATGACCGGCAAGCATGCCGTGGCAGGAGGCGCAGGCGGTCAGGATGGACGCCACGTTCTGGGTGCGGAAGGCCTCGATGTTGGCGTCGGCCAGGGTGTTGATCAGCGGGCCGTTGCCCGAGGAGAGCGCCGGTATGCCGCAGCAGCCCTGGGTCTTGGGAAAGAAAACAGAAAAGCCTAGGCTGTTTGGCAGCCGAACCAGGATTTCCCCTACCTGGGGGTAGAGGTAGGTCAGGGCGCAGCCGGCAAAGGCGCCGACAATCGGCTTGGTCGCCTCGCCTTGCAAAAATTCCGGTACCCGGGCAAAGAGGTTGTGCTCGGGGATGGGCGGCAGGCTGCGTTCTTTCAACACCGCTGGAGCAAACCGCAGCCGCAGGCCGCTGGTCATCGGGATTTTTTTGAAGAGCAGAGGTGAGAGCAGCTCCGCGCCTTTGAGCAGGGTTTTCAACAGCGGTTTGGAGCCGGTGAGAGCAGCCACACCCTTGCCGATCGGCGAAAGGCCCTGCTCTGCGGCGATTCTTCGCCTGAACGCTCCGATGATGGCGTCGGTGGGCACGTGATTGGGGCATTTGGCTACACAGGAACCGCAGAGCAGGCAGAGGCCGATCTCTTGGCGCAACCGCTCGTCGAGACCAATTTCCCCCGCCAGCACCGCTGCGGCCAGGACGATTTTGCCACGGGCCACCGAGCCTTCATGGCCGGTTTCCAGATAAACCGGACAGTGGGCCTGGCAGGCGCCGCAGCGCACGCATTGGGCCAATTCGTTCCTGTACTGTTCCAGTGGTTTCTGCTCAGCCATGACGGTTCAGGGGGCGGTGGTGCCGGTCGTGGCAGCCGGCCCCTCTTCCGGAAAAATCTTGCCCGGATTCATGATGTTGTTGGGGTCCAGGGCTTGTTTAATGGCCCGCATGGCCGCCAGGGTCGCCTGGTCCAGTTCCATGCCGATGTATGGAGCCTTGGCGGTGCCGATGCCGTGTTCGCCGCTCACCGAGCCGCCCAGGTCGACGGTGGTATGGAAGATCTCGTGCAAGGCCTGGTGCGCTTTGTCCTCCATGCCCGGTTGATGGAGATCGACCATGACATTGACATGGATATTGCCGTCACCGGCATGGCCGAAGTTGACGATCGGCACCCCATAGCGGCTGGCGATGCCCTCCAGAGCTCTGATCATCTCCGGTACCCGGGAGCGCGGCACCACGATGTCCTCGTTGAATTTGTGGGGGTTGAGGTTCCGCAGGCTGGGGCTGACGCTGCGGCGGATTTTCCAGATGGCTTCCGATTCCTCGGCGGTCTCGGCCACCCTGGTTTCCAGGACACCTAGCGGGCGGATGATCGCAAGGATTTTTTCGGCCTGGTCGTCGAGCAGCGCCCGATCGCCATCCACCTCAATGATCAGGACCGCCCGGCAGGCCAGCGGCAGGTCGAGCGTGGTGGCCTTGCGCACACAGTCGATGGCTGACCCGTCCATGAATTCCAGGGTAGTGGGGATGATCTTGCCGCGGATGATCGCTGAAACGGACTGCGCCGCCCCATCGATGGACTCGAAGGCAACCAGCATGGTCTTGCGGGCCTCGGGTTTGGGCAGAAGACGAAGGGTGATCCGGGTGACGATGCCCAAGGTACCTTCCGAACCGACGAACAGGCGGGTCAGGTCGTAGCCGACTACATTTTTCATGGTCCTGCCGCCGGTGTGGATGATGGCGCCGGTGGGCGTCACCACTTCCAAGCCCAGAACATAATCCCGGGTGACCCCGTATTTGACGCAGCGTGGCCCGCCAGCACATTCGGCGATGTTGCCGCCCAGGGTGGAAAAGTCCTTGGAAGCCGGGTCCGGCGGGTAGAAAAGGCCGAGCCGTTCCACTTCCTTTTGCAAGCGTCCGGTGATCACCCCCGGTTCGACCACGGCGATCAGGTTGTCGGTGTCGATTTCCAGGATCCGGTTCATCCGGGTCAGCACCAGGACAATGCCGCCGCGAACCGGCAGACTGCCGCCGGTGAAGCCGCTGCCCGCTCCCCGGGGGAGAACGGGAATGCGCTCTGCATTGGCCAGGCGGACGATCCGGCTGATTTCCTCGACGCTGCCCGGATGGACCACCACATCGGGCAGACACTGTCGCTGGGTGGCGTCAAAGGAATGGGTGATCCGGTCGACAGTGCTGCTTGAGACATGTGTAGCCCCAACTATATCGGCGAGTTGTCTCAGGAGATGCTCAGTCTGCATGAATTTCAGGTTTTAAACCATCCTATGCCTTGCCGGCAGGGGGCAGATGCACGGTCATCTGTGGGAAAGGGATCTCCCAATTATTGGCGTTGCAGCAATCCACGCACCATTTAGCCAGGGCACGTTCGATCCGCCGGTAGGCTGGGGCCTGGTCGCCCTTGAAATCGGCCAAAACCGCCACATCAAGCGACGAGGGCCCGGCCTGAAGAAAATCAACCGACAAGCTGAGGCAGTCTTCGGCATACCCATGTTCCGCCAGTTTTTTCTGGAGAAAGGTTTTCATTGTTGTCAGAACCGTGGTGGTGATTTCGGCCTGCAGGTTGTAGGAAAGACCGAAAACCACCCGGAGACTGAAGTTGCGCGACAGGTTGGCCGGTGACTTGCTCAGAAAATCGCCGGTCTGGTACACTGTCCGCCTTCCCCCCAGCTCGACTACCTCCACCTGCTCATGGGAGAGACTGACCACCTTGGCAAAAGGTTTGCCGTCAAACGCCACCCAGTCGCCTTTCTTGCAGGGAAACCAGGGCTCGTCGTTGAGATAGGGACGGGAAATCAGGCCAATCATGTTTTCAATCGGGATGCGCAGATGCATGCCAAGGGCCGGGTTGTAGAGCTTGCAGAAAACATTGAGCGCCTCCACCTTCCAGGGCACGCCATTATAAATAATCCGCTCACCTTCGCGGATCGAGCCCATGTTGAGCACCAGTCGCACCTGTTGCCACATCTTGGGCAGAGTCTGGCGGACCGTCCAGACCAGACCAAGGGAAAGAATAATCATGGCGCTCAGCAAAAACCAGTCTTCAGCGGTGTAAAGGACGAAGACGAGGCCAAATATTGCTGAAATGGTGGAGAAAACCTTGAAGAAGATGTCGAGAATGCGGACATGAATGGGCCGTTGTTCCTTCCGCGCGCCTGGAAGAATGTAAAAGAGCAAGCGGGCGAGCAGGCGAAAAGTGAGAAGGATGACCACAAAGGTGACAAAGGCGATCAGCATGTACAAGCCGCGATTGCGGAAAAACTCACGCATCGAGTTGCTCGAGCTCTCGAACAGGGAAACGTCTTTATTTTCGAGCTTGGTCAGTTCCCGTTGGGTCAGATCCAATTTGCTGCTGATCCGTTTCTCCGCGTTTTGCCAGGCGGGAAGGAGTTCTCCGAGGTGCGTTTTTATCTTGGGGCTCTTCGTCTCGTCGATGAGTTTGTTGAGATGCGCCACTGCCCGGCGCGCTGTGGCCAACTGCTTGTTGTAGTCATTGATGGTGTCCTTGAGATCGGCTTTTTGCCGAACCCGGGCGGTAAGCTGTTTTAACTCCTTGATGCTCGGCTCCAGCAATATGGCCAGTTCATCTTTCCAGCTGAAGGTGACTTTTTCCTGCTCGGAGAAGATTTCGGGAGCAACCCCGGTGGCGGTCCGTTCAAAATCGGCAGAAGTTTCGGAAAGCTGCTTGTCGAGTTGAGTCAGCTCCTCCTGGAGAGTCTTTTTCTCGGCCTCAGAGGCGCTGGTTTTCAATTTTTTTGAGGTGGCTGCGATCTGAAGTTTGATGTTCTTCTGCAGCTCCACCAGGGACGCAAGCATATCCAAGGTGTCGCCTGTTTGCTGAACACCTTCTTCTTGCTGTCGCAGTTGTTTGGTTAGTACCGATTCGATCGTAATCTGCGGTTCGGGCTCCTCGGCAGGGGGGGGCAGTTGCTGCGAACGGATGCCGGCGAGCAGGGGGGGCGTGGCCGTTACCTGGCGCAGAGAGGGCTGGAAAGAAAAGAGCACGAGCCAGGGCGAGGCCTGTGGTTTGGCGATTTCAGGTTCAGCAACCGCGTCCGCGAGCAGAGGGGGAACATTGTTTTTCAAGCCGGTCCGCTTCGCGACCGCATTGTTTTTGTTGCGCTGACCGGATTTCGAAGGTTTTTTGACCAGTGGTGCTGGTTCGGCTGCCACCGGCGTGTCGGTCGTTTTTTTGGTCGGCGGCTTGGTGAGCAGTTGGGTGGCGGACGATGCCGGCGCTGGCGAGGTTTGTCCCGGTAACGTGAGCCAGGCGGGTTGTTTGGCCGCTTCCGGAGCCGCTTGTTTTTGCGGCTGAGACAAGAGCGGTGGCGCGGCAGTTCCTGTAGTGTTCTGAGGTTCTTCGGCGAAAGCCGTCAACGCAAGGGCAAGCAGGAGCGAACAAAAAAGTGGGATACGCATAGCCAGATCGGTGTGAGGGAGGATTAAAGGGAGTTGTTCATTGATTGAGGCCTTGGACGCCTGCAAAAAATAAGAGCGGTTTGCGCTTTGCTCCAGGATTGCAGAGGGCGGATCGTTCTTATTCGCTTAAGGGGCCAGCCGTTCGATGACCCAGGCATCATCCTTGCGGGTATAAAGGAAACGATCGTGAAGCCGGCTGGTCTGGCCCTGCCAGAATTCGATGCTGGTCGGCCGGACCCGATAGCCGCCCCAAAAATCAGGTAGGGGAATTTCTCCGTGGAGAAATTTATTTTTAATCTTGTCGAGTTCCATCATCAGCAATTGCCGGGAGGTGAGTACGGAACTCTGTTTGGAGATCCAGGCGCCCAATTGACTGTCGCGCGGCCGGCTGGCAAAATACCGGGCTGATTCAGCGGCGCTGATTTTTTCGGCAATACCGATGATTTCCACCTGCCGCGCCAGCTTGATCCAGGGGAAAAGCAGGGCAACATGCTGGTTTTCTGCAATCTGCCGGGCTTTGCGGCTACTGTAGTTGGTAAAGAAGACAAACCCGCTGCGGTCAAAGAGTTTGAGCAGCACGGTACGAAGGGTCGGTTGGCCATCGGACCCGACCGTGGCCAAGGTCATGGCATTGGGCTCGGGCAGTTCGGCCGCGCAGGCCTCGCTGAACCAGCATGCAAACTGATCAAACGGGTCGGGGGCCAGCATCTCCCGGCTGAGTACCGGATTAGCATATTCTTTCCGCAATCCTTTGATATCCATCTATTCTCTCCGTTGAGCGCGTCAATCTCGCACCATAAGCTGAACTCTTGAGCAGGTCAACTCCTTCTTGTCCGTAGTTTTTTCTTTTAAAAATATTTCAATTGATTGCAAAGTTGACCACGGTCAAATATCCAGGGAAAGGTCATGGCGCAGAGAGCTGGAAAAGGGAAACGAAAAGGCGGAGAACCAGATCGGCCATCCTGGAGGCAAGGCCGTACCTGTGCATCGAGATGGAGGCCAAACGGACCATGAATGGCCCGATCTAACGAACAAGGGGCATCCGTAAAAAGTATTCCACTTTTGATTGAGCAATGGATGTGCCTGCGGCAGAACAAGGAGTATTCAGCCGATTATCGCGTGCGGCTGCGCAAGAAACACAGGTTGTTTACTTGTGCTTGTTCGGGGAGGATACCGGCCGTTGTACTGATGAGGACAACAGCCGGATACAAAACTGGGGGATCAGGTGGTTGTCATCGCCGCAAGCATGGCGGGCAGGGCCGAAGCGCTCGGTTCCTGAATAAAGAAACCACGCAGGCTTTTTTCGGCCAGTTGAGCAAAAGGATTGGTCTCGATGTTGACGTCGATGATCACGCCATCATGCTGGTAGACCTCGCGGGCCACCTGGTTGGGCAAATTGGTGGCGCCGGCCGTGCCGACGACGATCAGCAGCGCGGTCTGCTGGGCGGCCCGAATCGAACTGTGGAAGCGGTAGTGATGTTCGTTGTAGCTCTCGTCGAACAGCAGGATGTGCGGCCGGGACCGTGCGCCGCACAGCGGGCAGCGCAGGTGCTCCCGATCGCGGTTGCTCAACTGTTCTTCCTTGGTCTTGGGCCGGACCGCTGCCGGAATGGGATACACCGCGTCGCTGCATTCCAGGGAGCAGCGCATGTAAAAAACATTGCCGTGGATCTGGTAGGTGCGGGGCAGGGTGTTGCCGGCGCGCAGGTGGAGGCCGTCGACGTTTTGGGTGATCAGGGTGAAGCGGTCGCCGAATTGCCGCTCCATCTCGACCAGGGCCAAATGGCCCGGGTTGGGCTCGGCCGCGCCGCAGACGCCCATACGGTAGAGATACCATTTCCAGACTTCGTCGGGCATCTGGCAGAACATGTGAAACGTGGCCATCTCCTGGGGCTGGTAGACCGTGGAGCCAACGGTCCAGTAGCCCTCCGGGCCGCGAAAGGTGGGGATGCCGCTTTCCGCCGAAATACCGGCCCCGGTCAGCACCGTGATCTTGCCGGTTCCCCCGGCGATCTCCCGCAGCACATCTTGAATTTCCTCGCGCATGGCTTTGCTCCTTGATTTTTGGCGTGGTCATCTGCTCTGAAGTCTTTTGGCAGAAGAGCGTTTTGTGGTGGCAACAGCCTGTTGTTAAGTCGAGAAATTGAATTTTTTCAAGGGAAACGTCCGCTCACTTACCCCTGGGCCGCATGGACGAATCTCACCTCGGAGAGGAGTGGTGGAGCGGATGCAGTACCTTGCCAGCAATCGTTCTTGCGTGGTTATAAATTTACTTGTGTGGCTGGAATCCTTATCGTACAAGCAGTCCTTTTTGAGAAGGATGCATGGTTGTCAGCCTGGAGCATCTTGTTCAATCAAGTTGAGCCACCTCTCGACAGGGCGGCCGGAGCGGATGAAAAGGATTCATTTTGGGCCGGCTTGTGGTAAGAATGCTCCATACCCATTGATGGACAACAAGGAAGGTGCATCATGAAACGTCGTTTTCTTGCCGCGGTGATTGTGCTGCTGGTCTGCGGTGGATGCGTGGCTTATTATCAGGACCCCTACTACTACCCTTATTCCTACAGGCCGTACTCTTACCCGTCCTACAGACCTCCCGCCGCTTACTATTATCCCGGCTGGACGTTTTGGTATCCGAGTTTTTCTCTAGGCTATGGCTACCGCGGTTATTATGGGCCCCACGGCTACCGAGGGCCTTACCGCTACCATGGCGGCGGCAGGCGCTGATTGGGAGGACGGGGTTCGAGAGATCCTTGGATGAGCAAGGGCACCGGTTGATTCGCCTCCGGTTTACGCCTTTGCCCGACGATCTTTTTTGCCGCTTCACAGCGGCTATTCAAGCCCCTCACCTCTCATTCATTTTTTCCCACTCCCTTTTTTTCGTTTCGATCCAATAACCATGTTAGACAATGAATCGTCGCTACGGCTTAAACTGCTTCGTTTTCCCCCGATCATTGGCGTTATTTACATCCATGCTTACGGCACGGTCATTTATTACCAGGGCGGCAGTCTCGGCTCCTCGCAACTGAATGACCTCACCAATTTTATCCGTATCTTGCTTTCGGAAGGGGTGGCCCGGATAGCGGTGCCGCTGTTTTTTCTGATGTCGGGCTACCTTTTTTTTGCCACCTTCCATTGGTCGCAAAAGACCTATGTAAGAAAAGTGGCTACCCGCCTGCGCAGCCTGCTCATCCCCTTTCTCTTCTGGAACATCCTGGCGCTCTTATTTTTCGCCGTGGCTCAAGCCATCCCATCCATCCAGCCCTATTTCTCCGGGACCGGCAAAAAAATCATGGAATACGGAGCGTTTGATTACCTTAACGCCCTGTTTGGTCTCAAAGGCTATCCGATTGCCTATCATTTCTGGTTCATCCGCGATCTTATACTGCTGGTAGCACTGGCTCCGGTTCTCGCGGTCATTGTACGCTTTGTTCCCATCCCTTTTTTTCTGTTGCTGTATGTATGCTGGGTAACCGAAAGCTGGCCAATCTACATGCCGGGAGCCGTGGGGGTGCTCTTTTTCTCGGCAGGCGCCCTGTGCGGCATCAAGGGCCAGAGCCTGTTCGCTTTTGACCGATTCGGAACAGCCATTCTCTTGCTCTATATCCCGCTGCTGTTTGCCGACGTGATCTGGTATGAGGCCTGGTTTAATGTTTATCTCCATCGTACCGGATTGATTGTCGGGGTGCTGGCGACCTTGTATGCGACCAAGCTGATCCTGCGCAGTCAAAGTTTGTGCAACGCGCTCGTTAGCCTTGGCGGGGCCAGTTTTTTTGTGTACGCGGCCCATGAACCCCTGCTGGGCATCCTCCGTCTGCTGGCTTTCAAGTATGTGCCGCTCGATGGGGCCTACACCATGCTCATCCTGTATCTGGGCATTCCGGTGCTGCTTATGACGCTGCTGGTGCTCTGTCATCGTCTCTTGAATATTCTTTGCCCGCGTCCGCTCAGTGTGGTGACCGGAGGCCGCTAAAGCGCTGTTCCACGCTTGCTCAGGGCAGAGAGGTCCATTTTAGAGATATTTAAAAAATATTAGGAGCACCTTACTTGATTCATTGTTCCTTATCATGTATAGAATACTGAATGAGTACGAATGACCTGTTTTTTCATGAAAAGGCACTGCGTTGCTAGCCGTTTGCTGTTCGCAACTGAATCGATTTTTTTAAGGATCTAAGAACAATGCACATTCACACCCTCGAAACCTGGCAACATTCGCACAATTTTTTACCAGATACTGGTCGGGCTGAAAAAAATACAATCCGGGTTATGCTGCTGACCGCCGCCATGATGGGCATCGAAATCGTGGCAGGGATGGTGTTCGGCTCAATGGCTCTGTTGGCGGACGGCTGGCATATGGCAACCCATGTTGCCGCCTTTGGCATTGCTCTCTTTGTCTATCGCTATGCCCGCAGTCAAGCTGACAACCCGCAATTCACCTTTGGTACCGGGAAAGTGAGCGTTCTGGGCGGCTTTGCCAGCGCGGTGGCTTTGGCGGTGGTGGCTTTGGTGATGGCGCTGGAATCGGGTATGCGCATGCTGCGGCCCGAGGCCATCCACTTCAACGAGGCCATCGGCGTCGCCATTGCCGGTTTGGTGGTCAATCTGGTCAGCGGATTTTTGCTCCATGAGCACCATCATCACGATGAGCAGGTCCATGAACAGCATGAGCATGATCATCATCACGATCACAATCTGCGCGCTGCCTATCTGCATGTGCTGGCCGATGCCCTGACATCGTTGCTGGCGATCGTTGCGCTCACGGTTGGTAAATATTGGGGATGGATCTGGCTCGATCCGGCGATGGGACTGGTGGGGTCGGTGGTGATCGGTCGCTGGGCCTACGGGCTGGTGCGGGATACGGGGAAGATTCTGCTAGATGGTGGAGCTGATGCGCAGACCGTTGCATCCATCCGGCGGGCCATCGAAGAAGACGCCGATAACCGGCTCACTGACCTGCACGTCTGGCATGTCGGAGCCGACACGTATTCCGTCGGGTTGGCGTTGGTGACCCATCATCCCAAAGAGCCGGGCCACTATAAACACCTGCTCCGGCATATTCCGCATCTCGACCATATTCTGATCGAGGTCAATCCCTGTCAGGGGGAATCCTGCGTGCGCACTGCCAGTTGAAACGCTGCCCGCCGGCACCGCAAAAAGCAACTGCTACAGGGCAGGGTGTGTTGATGTGGAGACTGGTCTTGGAATCGAACCAAACAGCGTCCCTTTCACGGTCAGCTCAACGGGGTTGAAGCCCGCGGCCGGCGCCAGCCAGCTCAACCAGTCGTATCGCGTTGCTCTATCCCATTGAGCTTCGTGCACAATGAACGTCCGCATGCGGTGTCATTTCGGCCAACGGGAGCAATCTTGTGTCGCAACGGGCGAGATTGCTCGCTACCGCTCGATATGACAAAAAGAAATATTTCGTTCGTTTCCGGATAATCGGGTCAAAACAAACAATCGCTTCATTTTGCCAAAGGCTCCATTGATCGAATAAAGCAATCAAAAGATGGCGGCGAGCCGATGCCGTGCAGGCGCGTTCCCTCTTCAGGAGGCGTTATTGTCGTTGGTTGTTTTCGGCGGTGTTCTTTCCCTGATTGATTTCGTCATAGATTTGGTGCAGATGCACAGGGGCGGCCTTACGGCGCAGGCGCAGATTGAGCATCTCGACGATAAAAGAAAAAGCCATGGCAAAATAGAGATATCCCTTGGGCATCTCGTGACCAGTTCCTTCAGCGACCAGGGCCACACCCACCAGGACGAGAAAGGCCAGGGCCAGCATCTTGACAGTTGGATGCTCCTCGACAAACTCGCCGATCGGTTTGGCGGCAAACATCATTACGCCGATGGCAAGGACGATGGCGGTGATCATCACCCAGAGGTGGTCGGCCAGGCCGACCGCGGTAATTACCGAATCGAGGGAAAAAATAATGTCGATGATGGCGATCTGGGCAATAACCAGCGGCAATTGCGAAGCCAGGTGCTTGGGACCGTGGATTTCGTCGCCGCCCTCGAGGCTGCCGTGGATTTCGGTTACCGCTTTGTAAATGAGGAACAGGCCGCCGAGCAACAGGACCAGATCGCGGCCGGAAACCGGATGGCCCATCACCTCAAAAAGCGGCGCCACCAGTTTGGCTAGCCAAGCTACCGACATCAACAGGACAATGCGGGTGCCCATGGCGGCCAGCAGGCCGAATTGCCGTGCAAAAGCGCGTTTGTTCGCCGGCACCTTGCCCACAAGCAGGGTCAGGAACACGATATTGTCAATGCCCAGTACAATTTCCAATATGGTCAGCGTCAGAAGCGAACTCCAGATGCTGATATCCCACATCCATTCCATAATGTTTTATCTTCCTTTTTTTGAATAAAAAAATAACAGGGAGCGCTCTGGCGTCTTCGCTGTCCGGATCGTCGACCGGAAAATTTCGCTTTCAGCGTTCTCTTGTTGGGTCTGGAGAAGGTTCGGCCGCATCGTTTTCCTCTTCTTTTGTCTTGAAACGAATGGCGTGGCCGAAAATATAGGTGCAGATCGGTACGCCGAGAATCAAGCCCCAAAAACTGAACAGTTTGCCGCCAATGGTGAGGATGATGAGGATGATGACCGAGTTGATCCGCATGTAGGACCCGTAAATCCGTGGGTTGAGGATATAGCCCTCAATCAAGTGGATGACGGCGATCAGCAGGATGGCCAGGAACATGGTCTGCAATCCTGCGGTCTGGAGAGCAATCAGGCAGATGGGGATGGAACTGATGAACACGCCGATTACCGGGAAAAAGCTGCAAAAAAAGACGATCATCGACAGGAAGGCCACTTGCTCTCCCAGCCCGAGCAGACTGATGCCGATAGCGGTCAGGAAGGAGTTGATAATGGCGATGATCAACTGGGCTTCCAGCGCTTTACCCAAGACCAGGGAAAAATCGCGAATGTTGCCGGCCACGCTTCGGTAGATGAACCGGAGTTTGGTTGATTCCAGTTCCCGGACGCTGGCTCCCAGATTAGCCAGATCGAGTACGATCAGAAAGGAAAAGAGCAGGGAAAGGAGGAACGCCGAGGTCGCTGAGGCGATTTTGCCGCCGATATTGCCCAAAGCGCCGAACACCTGGCTGACATTCTGCACTCCGCTGGCGGATTCACCCAGGTGGAGAAATTGTTGAAGAATGGATGCGGTGGGTGAGTGTTTCAGCCCTTTCTTTTCGGTTCCTTCCACAATGTTTTGTTCTTGCTTGGAGACAATCTCCGGGAGGAATTCTCCCAGCAGGGGATATCGCTTGCCCACTGCGAATAATTCCTGGTCGACCCTGTAGATGTAGGTGGTGAATTGGCTCACAAAAACCTCGGTCTGTTTTTTCACCTTGGGCGCCAGGAAAATGCCGGCTGCGGTCAGAATGCTCAGAATAACCAGAGCCACGAGCACGACCCGCATCACCCTGTTTTTGATATGTGGTTCCAGGCGGTTAACGCTCTGTGCCTGGATATAGGAAAAAACAAAGGTGAGGAAAAGCAGCAGAAAAAATGATCGCAGCAGATAGATTACGCCAAGGAGCACTCCCCAGACCAAAATAGTGGCGACATGGGGGAGGATTCGGTTCCAGGGTTGGGGCAGGGAGTGAAAAAGGTTATCGTTTTGGTTCATCGAATGGGATGGGCTTCAGGTTGAATTCCGGTGGAGGATGCAGGAACGACGGGACCAAACATCGCAGAGAGCGATTGGTTCAAAAGAGGCGGCTCCAGAGTGGACGTTTGCCTGCAGCCGAGCCTGTGGTCAGAATGCCGGCATCCCCGCCCGTTCAATGGGGAGAACAGCACCTGATTTCAGGTTTTTTCAAGAGCCCTCTTCCGGGGATGATGGAGGTGTATTTTTCCGAATTTGCTGAGCATTTTGTAATAGACCGTGTCGGGAACATATTCGCGGACGACCTGCTCCCAGTCATCCGAACCCACAAGTCCCTTGATCAAGCTGGAACTCACCTCCACCAGGTATCGGGGCGACATCATGAACAGGGTCTGGATGGTGTCGGTCATGTTGCCGTTGACGTAGCGCATGCTGCGCTCGTAGGTGTAGTCCTTCTCGTTGCGGATGCCGCGGAGGATATAATCGGCCCCAATCGTTTCAGCGTATTTCACCAGGAATTTATTCTCGAAGTGCACCACTTCCACATTCTTCCAGCGGGCGCACATCTCTTCCAGCATCTCTATTCGTTCATCGAGAGTGAACGAGTACTCCTTTTGCGAATTCTGTCCGACCGCCACATAAAATTTGGTGAACAGACGAGCGCCCTGTTCGATCATCCACAAATGGCCGTTGGTCGGCGGATCGTAACTTCCAGCGTAGATTCCTTTCATAGAAAATCCTGTAGCATACGTGGTGGATGATGGACAGGTGCTTACCGGTGGCTTGGCGGAACGGCCAGCGCCAATGCTTCTTGCGGCACCGGCGACTTTTTCTGAGCACATTTTCCATAAGGCCGGAAAACAGTACGCCAAGTGTTGCTCAGCTATAGCAAACAGGCCCGTTCTCCGTCAATATTATATTCCGGGGATCCATCGGGAGAACCTCTGCTGGACGCTGCGCGGTTTTTTCAGTACATGAAAGGATGAAGCGTTCATTCAGACAGCCGCCGTGGGTGTCTGCTCCTCCCTTAAAAGAAGAAAGCACCATGCGCAACCAACGTTCCGGGCTGAAGTAATGAGACGCCAACACTCGCTTTTTGGTGATTGCGCCGCTGACGTGCCCTCAACGGAGGGCATCAAGTACGCGGGTTCAAAGTTGAAATTGTTGCCCGCCATCCTTGCGCTGGCAGAAAAGACCGGGGCCAGAACCGTACTGGACGGATTTTCGGGAACCACGCGCGTTTCCCAGGCCTTTGCCAAGCGCGGATACCGTGTTGCCTGCAATGACATCGCCGCATGGTCGGAGGTGTTTGCAACCTGCTATCTGTTAAGCAGGAAGCAGCGCGAGGAATACCATCATTTAATCGACCACTTGAATGCGGTTGCTCCGGTCGATGGCTGGTTCACCGAGCGGTACGGTGGCGATCCCAACGGTGGCTGTTCGGTGCAGGCGGATGGTTTGAAAAAACCCTGGCAAAGGCACAACACCCGAAAGCTCGATGGGATTCGCCAGGAAATCGATAGGCTCTCTCTTGATCCAGTGGACAAGGCGGTTGCCCTCACCAGCCTCATCCTTGCCTTGGACCGCGTCGACAGCACCCTGGGGCATTTTGTCTCCTACTTGCATAACTGGTCGCCGCGATCGTATCGCACCTTGCAACTCACCGTGCCGGCGGTGTGTGGATCGCAACCGGATCACGAGGTTTTTCGCCGGGATGTCTTCGATGTGGCGAGGGAGGTCGAAACCGATCTGGCGTATTTTGATCCGCCTTATGGCTCCAACAACGAGAAAATGCCGCCCTCACGGGTCCGCTATGCCGCCTATTACCACGCCTGGACCAGTGTGTGCCTCTTTGATCGGCCAGAGGTTTTCGGCAAGGTCAACCGCCGAACCGACACTTCCGATACGGTTGCCGCCTCGGTGTTCGAGGAATTCCGGAAGGATACGGACGGCTGCTTTATCGCGGTCAACGCCATTGAGCGGCTGCTCAGGGCCACGCGGGCCCGATGGGTTATCCTGTCCTATAGTTCGGGAGGGAGAGCGACCGCGGAAGAACTCAACCAAGTGTTATGCCGCAATGGGCGATTGGTGGAAGTGGTCGAGGTTGACTATAAAAGAAACGTCATGGCCGGGATGAAATGGACCAATGAATGGCTGCGCGATGCCGGGCAATCCCATCGGGAGTATCTGTTTCTTCTGGAAAAATGAACAGCCGGATCGCTGCCGGACGATGATGCTGTCCAAGGCCTCAGCGCTTCACTCGTTGTTTTCCTGCTTCTCCTCGTCATCCTTGGCCAGATGGATGCCGGGAAGCTCCAATGGAGTTGGCAGCGGTTTTTTCGGGGTTCCGGAGATGTCGGTAATGCGGCGGACACTCCGGTTGGCGATTCGTTTGCCCTTGGCGCTAGCCCCCTTGATGAGGAAATCGTCGAGATCGATTTCCACGGCATTGTGCTTGGCGCGGGCCGAGGGTGCCAGACTGGCCCGCACTCGCAGTCCCTCCTTGCCGAGCAATAACAGGAGAATGGTGGAACGCTTGTCTGCCTCGAACAAATGGTATTCCCGGTTGAGGATGAACTTGGGCGTGGCGAAACGCTTGACGTAGGCCAGATTCTCCGGGCCGTGGCGGTAGATCAGGTTGAAGACCAGATCGTTTCTCACCACCCCCATCCAGTACAGGTCCGGACCAACAAAGAGCTTGTCCGGCACGGGTACCACTTTGTAGAGGCCATCTTTAAAAATCAGCAGCAGGCGGTCGTATTCGGAGCAACACAGCTCGTGCTCGCTTGCGGCCTCCTCGGCCTTGATCTTGTGACCGAGAAAACCGGATTCCCGATGGTAGCCCACCGTGAGGTTGGAGAGGGCCGCGGCCCGGGCATCGACCTCGTCAAAGGACCGCAGTTCGCTACGGCGGGGAAACATCGGGCCGTATTTAGCGAGCAGGTCTTCAATGAAGCCGATGGTGAAGCCGACCATGTCGGTCAGATGGGTCTTGATCTGGGCAATGGCCTTCTCGATGTCCCGCAGTTCCTTTTCCTGACGGTTGATGTCGTAACGGGAAATGCGGCGAATTTTGATCTCCAGCAGACGCTCCACATCCTCAGTGGTGATTTTGCGCTGCAATTCCAACGCATAGGGGGCCAGGGCCTGGCGCACGGTGCTGATCACCGCCTTGTAGTTGATCTTTTCCTCGATCTGCTTGTAGAGGCGATCTTCAATAAAGATCTGCTCCAGCTTGCGGGCATGCCATTTTTCCTCCAGTCGCCCCAGTTCGATTTGCAGCTCGCGTTCCAGGTTGTTGACCAGCCGGTCGGTGTTACGTTTGAGAACCTCCTCGACCTCCAGCTGCCGGGGCATGTTCTCCTCGATGGTCACCAGGCTGGGCGAGACACTCAGCTCGCAATCAGTGAAGGCGTAGAGGGCATCGATGGTTTCCTCGGCAAGGACGCCCCGCGCCAGCTTGATCTCGACCTCGACCTTCTCGGCGGTGTAGTCGTTGATCGAAGCGATTTTGAGTTTATTGGCCTTGGCCGCCTTTTCGATCGATTCGATCAACGATTGGGTGGTGATGTTGTAGGGCAGCTCGGTGATGACAATGGTTTTCGAATCCGGCTGTTCCAGCCGCACCCGGCAGAGCAGGCGGCCGTTGCCGTGATTGTAGTCGGCGACATCGATGATTCCGCCCCGGAGAAAATCGGGATAGAGGATAAACTCCTGGCCGCGGAGATAGTCGATCTGGGCCTGGAGCAGTTCGGAAAAATTGTGCGACATGATCTTGGTGGCCATGCCGACCGCGATGCCTTCGGCCCCGAGCAGGAGCAGGAGCGGAATTTTGGCGGGCAGGCGCACCGGTTCCTGCATGCGGCCGTCGTAGGAATCGATGAACTCGGTCAGATCCTTGTTGAACAGGGTTTCTCGCGCCAGCGGCGACAGGCGGCATTCGATGTAGCGGGGGGCCGAGGCCTGATCGCCGGTGAAGATGTTGCCGAAGTTCCCCTGCCGGTCGATCAGATACCCCTTGTTGGCCAGATTGACCAGGGCGTCAAAGATCGATTGGTCGCCGTGCGGATGCAGCTTCATGGTCTCGCCAACCACGTTGGCCACCTTGTGGAAGCGGCCATCGTCCATGTTGTGCAGGGTTTGCAGCAACCGCCGCTGCACTGGCTTGAGGCCGTCGTCGACGTCGGGGATAGCCCGCTCGCGGATGACGTAGGAGGTATAGTCGAGGAAATTGGTATCGAACAGCTGGTGCAGTTTGCCGCGTGGCTGCTCGGTGGTCTCGCTCATATCGGCCTCACGATCAGATGGTCCATGATGTACTGCTTGCGTTCCGGGGTGTTCTTGCCCATGTAGAATCGCAGCACCCGGCTGACCTCGCTGAGGCTGTCGATTCGCACGTGCTTGATCCGCATATCCGAACCGATGAACTGCTTGAATTCGGGCGGCGAGATCTCGCCCAGCCCCTTGAAACGGGTCATCTCGATGCTGCGGTCGGCCTTGCTCTTGGCCTTGAGGGTCTGGATGGCCGCTTCCATTTCCTGATCGGAATAGCAGTAGATGGTTTTTTCTTTATTGCGCACCCTGAAGATCGGTGTCTCCAGGATATAGAACCGTTCGTGCTTGATCAGCAGCTCGAAATAGTGAAGAAAAAAGGTGAGCATGAGGTTGCGGATGTGGAGGCCGTCGACGTCGGCATCGGTGGCGAGGATGACTTTGTCGAAGCGGAGATCGTTGATCGATTCCTCGATATTGAGGGCCTGCATCAACGAGTACATTTCTTCGTTCTTATAGAGCACGTCCAGCCGCTGTCCCAATACATTCATCGGCTTGCCCTTGAGCGAGAACACCGCCTGGGTCATGGGGTCGCGGGCGCTGACAATCGAGCCTGCGGCGGACTGGCCCTCGGTGATGAACAACATGTTCTCGCGGCCCGGTTTAGAGGCGTTGCCGCGTGAGGGATGATATTTGCAGTCCTTGAGCTGGGGGATCTTGAAGGCGATCTTCTTGGCCTTGGCCTTGGCGTCGCGGCGGACCGACTGCAACTCCCGCCGCACCCGCTCGTTGCGCTGTACCTTGTCGACAAAGACCTCGGCGGTCTCCGGGAATTTGTAGAGGTGAGTAGCGACCGCATCCTTGACCGCATTGACGATGCCGGCGCGGATGTCGGTGTTGCCCAGTTTGTTCTTGGTCTGCGACTCGAAGACTGGCTCCTGCACCTTGACCGCCAGGATGCCGACGATGCCGTCGCGGACATCCAGGCCATTGAACTTTTTGCCGGTGAATTCGTTGATGCCTTTGAGAATGCCCTCGCGGAAGGCGGAGAGATGGGTGCCGCCTTCGCTGGTGTAGGTGCCGTTGACGAATGAAAAATAGGATTCACCGTAGTCGTCGGTGTGGGTGAAGGCGAACTCCAGGGCCTTGTCGGCAAAATGGACCGGCGGATAGATGCGTTCGCTGTTCACCTCGCGATCGAGCAGGTCGAGCAGGCCGTTTTTGGAGAAGAAGAGGGTACCGTCGAGGTAGAGGCTCAAGCCCGCGTTGAGGTAGGCATAGCGCCAGAGCCGCTGTTCCACGTACTGCGAATCGTACTGGAAAGCCGGGAAAAGTTCGGGGTCCGGGAGAAACTCCACCAGAGTCCCGTTTTTTTCCTTGGTCTCGCCTTCCTCCTCGTGCTGGAGAACGCCTTGGGCAAAGGTGGCCGTCTTGAAAAGGCCGTCGCGAAACGCGGTGACGGTAAAACGGGTGGAGAGGGCATTGACCGCCTTGGTGCCGACGCCGTTGAGGCCCACGGAAAACTGGAACACTTCGGTATTGTATTTGGCGCCGGTGTTGATCACCGAGACGCATTCGACCACCTTGCCCAGGGGAATGCCGCGGCCATAATCGCGCACCCGGCACAGCCCCTCTTCGCCCACGGCAATGTCGATTCGCTTGCCGTAGCCCATGATGAACTCGTCGACCGCGTTGTCCAGGATCTCTTTGAGCAGAATATAGATACCGTCGTCCGGATGCGAGCCGTCACCCAGGCGTCCGATGTACATGCCTGGCCGTTTGCGGATGTGCTCCAGCGAACTCAGCGTTTTGATCTTGGATTCGTCGTATTGGTGTTCGGCCATGGGTATTGAAGGAAAGAAGGTGGTTAGACTGGAGCCAAGGAGCAGTGACAATCAGGGCGGTGGGCGGGCTGAACACTCCTCATTGTTTGTACATTCGCAACTGTTGCAAGAAAGCAGCGGCAAACGTGCAGCGGGCGCACTGTACTTTTCTCCCCCCCGCAAGTCAAAGAAAAGCGTACATCCGCTCCGCTGCGATTCACTCCATCATGTGGACGCGCTCGCAGTCCGGGCAAATCCAGGTGGGACCGTTGCTCATACCCCACTTGTTTTCCTCAAAACAATCGGGGCAGATCTGGAAGCCGCAGCCGCAGCTCCAACAGAAGGGTTTTTCTTCCTTGCAGCAGTGGCAGCGGAATTCTTTTTTCCGTCTGCGGCCGCGTGCCGGTTTGTTGGTCTGTTGATCCATCAGTCCATATCCTCCTTTGCTGGACGCAGTTCCTGGTTCAGCCAGGCGAGATAGCTCTCTCCACCAGCGACCACCGGCGAAGCCAGGATCTCCGGAACCTGGTAGGGGTGAAGGGCTCGGATGGCCAGGCAGAGTTCGGGAAAGAGATCGCGGCGCGATTTGATGGTGCAGACCATCTCCTCACTCTGTTCGATCGATCCCTGCCAGCGGTACCAGGAGGTGCAGGGGCTGATCTGGACACAAGCGGCAAGCCGCTGCTCCAGGAGTTGCGCCGTAAGGTGTTCCGCGCTCGTTTTGTCGGCCACGGTGGTGACCACCTGGATATAGGGTGTCATCGTTTTCTCCATTAAAAGCCGTTGACAAGCAAACCCATTCCAGCTCACGCTGGAATATTTTTGCAAAGTGGAATATCTTACCAGCGCTTTTGAAAAAAAACAAACCAGAGCTTTCTCCCTTTATCCTTCAAACAGGTGATCCCATGCTCCTTGCCGTGGATGTCGGAAACTCCCATACCGTGAGCGGTATCTTCAAAAAAGGTCAACTGGTGGGCAACTGGCGGTTGCAGTCGCGCCAGGATCGCACCGCCGATGAGCTGGCCATCCGCTACCATGCCCTGTTTCAGATGGCCGGGATCAATCCGGACCAGATCACCGGTTTCATCATTGCCTCGGTGGTGCCGACTCTGGAATCGAGCTGGCTCCATTTTGCCCGCAGCTACCTGACCAAGTTGCGGCAGCCGCCGCTCGCCGTCACCAACACCATCAAGCTGGGAATGAAGGTGGCCACCGAGAATCCGGCCGAGGTGGGGGCCGACCGGATCGTCAATGCCGTGGCTGCCTGGGAACGGTTTCGTAGCCCGCTGATCGTCATCGATTTCGGCACGGCCATCACCTTTGACTGCGTCAATGGAGTGCCGGAATATGTGGGCGGCACCATTCATCCGGGCATCGGCATCTCGCTCGATGCCCTGGCCACCCGCACGGCCAAACTGCCCCGGCTGGATATCGACGTCACCCCGGATCATCCCATCGGCACCACCACGGTCAAGGCGATTCACAGTGGGGCCCTCTACGGCTTCGGCGGTCTGGTCGACCGGATGGTTCAGGTGCTGAGCCGGCAATTGACCCCCGATCAGGAACGGGCCCGGACCATCGCCACCGGCGGCATGGCGGGTCTGATCAAGCCCTACACCGAGACCATCGATGAGATCGATCCGCAATTGACGCTCACCGGCTTGGAACTTATTTACCGCCTCAACTGCGAAGGCAAGCATGCTTGAACGGCCTGTCCTGCCGCCCCGGCTGAAGCGGGGCGAGACCATCGGCCTGTTCTGTCCGGCCGGACCGGTGCGCGACGTCCAGCGGTTACGGGCGGGAGTGCAATTGATTGAAGATCTTGGCTTTACGGTCAAGGTGCGGGGACCGGCCGAACCCCGGGAGGGCTATCTGGCCGACAGCGACGGCTGGCGGGCGGAACACCTGCACGCCCTGTGGAACGATGAGGAGGTGCGGGCGATTTTGGCGATCCGGGGCGGATTCGGCTGCCTGCGCATGATCGGGCAGTTGGATTGGGAGCTGTTCCGGCGGCAGCCGAAATTTCTGGCCGGATTCAGCGACGTGACCGTGCTGTTGAACAACCTGGTGGACCGTGCCGGGCTGGTTGCGATCCACGGGCCGATGGCCACGACGCTCTCGCGCAGCGACGAGCCCAGTCTGGCCTCGCTTTTTGGCCTGCTGACCGGTGATTTTGAGGAACGGCTGCAACCCAAGGGGATGGAGATCCTGCGTGGCGGCACGGGCCGGGGGCGGCTGGTCGGCGGCAATCTGACCACCCTGGTGCATCTGCTGGCCACCCCCTGGGACAGCAGTTGGGACGGCTGCATCCTGGTGCTGGAAGACACCAATGAACCGCTCTACCGGCTCGACCGGATGCTGACCCAGCTGGCGCTGGCGGGACGATTGCAGCGGCTCTCCGGCCTGCTGCTCGGCGATTTCGATGCCGGCGACGACGGGTTGACCAATCTGCGGATCCAGGAGGCGGCCTGGTCGAGGGTGTTGGAACTGGCGGCGCCCGGCTATCCGGTCTGGGCCCGGTTTCCGTCTGGCCATCGGGAGAGAAACCTGGCTCTGCCCATCGGCATGGAGGCAATCATGGAATCCGGCACCGGCACCCTCCGGCTCTTGCCCGAGTCCGTGTTCAGGGCTTGAAAGTGAGTGGAAGCACATGCTGAAACGTTTCGTTCTCACCCTCTTTTTTCTGCTTCTGCTGCTGGCTGCCGCCCTGGTCAGCCTGCTGCCGCTGCTGCTGATCCGCGCCAAGCTGGACGGCCCCACTTTCCTGGTAGCCCTCTGTCTCTGGGTGGCGCTGGCCAGTGTGGCGCTGCTCGCCCTTTTGGGGATTATGCTGAAAAAAGTCTGGTTCTTCCGGGGAACCGGCGATCCGGTTTCCCTTGATCAATTGCGGCAGCGGCTTTTGACCGTCAATGCCATGGACTGCCCGGTGGCGGCGGTTGCCAAGCGGCAAAAGATTATCCTCACCTGGCGGTATCAGGAGTTGCAATGGTGCGAGTTGTTCAGCCGTTTGGGCCTCAACCGGCTGTTTGAGCTCCACTGCTGTTTTGATGCCGACACCCGGACCGTCTTTTTGCAAGACCGGATACGCCGTGCCGATTTCCTCATCTGTCCGGAACGGGTCAAGACCGGCCGGCTCCGCATCCCCCTGCCGCTGCTGTGGACGCGATCCAAGCGGCTCTCTGCCATCGAGCAGTACGCCACTCTGGCCCCGCACGACTACGCTTTTCACCCCCGCGAGATCAAGTCGCCGGTCCTGGGCACCATCCTGGCCAGCGGCTGGCACGTCCGGTTCAGTCTCTGGTAAGACACAAAAAAAAAGGGCGAGGAACCGATGGTGGTTCCCCGCCCTTGGAAAGAAGAACGCGCGCGTTTAGAGGCAGCCGTCGACTGCCTCCGCAGGCAGGGTGTTTTTAACGTCGTAGATCACTGCGGCCGGTCTGCACATCCGGCGCAGATCCTCGCCCGTCAGTGCGCCGAACTCCCGGTGCGCCACGGCCAGAATCACCGCATCGTAGCGGTTGTCGGCCAGCCGGTCGACCATGGTGACCCCGTAGAGGCGATGGGCCTCGTCCTGGTCCACCCAGGGATCAAACACTTCGACCTTGGCCCCGAAGGTATTCAGTTCCTCGATGATGTCAAGCACCCGGGTGTTGCGCAGGTCGGGACAATTTTCCTTGAAGGTCAGGCCGAGAACGAGAATATGCGCTTCGGCCACATGGATGCGCCGCTTGAGCATCAGCTTGATCGTTTCCGAGGCGATGAAGCGGCCCATGTCGTCGTTGAGGCGGCGTCCGGCCAGGATCATCTCCGGATGATAGCCGACCTCCTGGGCCTTGTGGGTGAGATAATAGGGGTCGACGCCGATGCAGTGGCCGCCTGCAACACTTCCAGGGTATTGATGCCCAGCCGGTTGAAAATCAGCACCAGTTCGTTGATCAGGGCAATGTTGACGTCACGCTGGGTATTTTCGATGACCTTGGCCGCTTCGGCCACCCGAATGGAGCTGGCCTTGAAGGTGCCGGCGGTGATGATCAGGGCATAGAGGGCATCGACAAAATCAGCAATCTCGGGCGTTGAGCCAGAGGTGACCTTCATGATGGTTGGCAGACGGTGTTCATGATCGCCGGGATTGATTCGTTCTGGGCTGTAGCCGGCGAAGAAATCGCGGTTAAAGGTTAGCCCGGAATCGCGTTCCAGGATTGGCACGCAGACCTCCTCGGTGGCTCCGGGATAAACGGTGGACTCGTAAATCACCACATCATCCTGCTTCAGCACCTTGGCGACGGTTTCCGAGGCCTTGATCAAGGGCTTGAAATCGGGCCGTTTGTTGGTGTCGATGGGGGTCGGCACGGCGACGATGAATACGTTGCAGGGTCGCAATTCCTCGAGGGCGCTGGTAAAATGCAGGTTGCCGGCCTGACTGAGTTCATCACTGCTGACCTCGCGGGTGACATCGACATGCCGGCGCAGTTCCTCGATCCGGCCTGCTTTGAGGTCAAAACCGACGGTCGGTATTTTTTTGCTGAATTCCACGGCCAGCGGCAGGCCGACATAACCAAGGCCAATGATTCCTATGCGGGTGTTGTGCAAAGAAGGCATGCGGGTATCCTTTAGGGGGTGTGTGCAATGGGAACAGCACTTTTGCTGGATTCTTCCAAGGAGTATAGGACGAAGCCTATTGCGCCGGAAGTATTTTTTTGGTGAAAAACGTCAGACGCCCCTGGACCGGTCTGGCCAGAGCAGGGTGTGAAGCTGGAGTTGCAGCCGGACGGGCAACCGGTGGGCCAGAATCAACCGCGCCAGGGTGGCGGGGTCCAGCAGGGGGCGGACCGGAGAAAACAACACCGGAACCGCTGGCGGCAGCCGATTTCCCTCCAGCACCGTGCGGGCCCAGTGAAAGTCGGCCTCGGAACTGAGGGCCAATTTGATTTCATCCTGGCATCCCCGCTGGCTCCGTTCTCTCAGCAGGACAAGATTTTCCGGCAGGTTGTGGGCTGCCATGCCCGAATCCGGGCACTTGATGTCCATGATGATGCCGGCCTGATCCGGCACTTCGTCGAGCGGCAGACTGCCGTTGGTTTCCAGCAGCACCGTGCGGCCGGCATCGAGCAGGGCTTGTATCAGCGGCAGGGTGCCGGCCTGGAGCAATGGTTCGCCGCCGGTGATCTCCACCATGACGCCGGGAAAGCGTTCGACCCAGGCCAGGATGTCCGGCCATTCCATGGAAGTGCCCGCCTCTTCCCACGTGTAACGGGCGTCGCAGTAAGCGCAGCGCAGGTTGCAGCCCGCCAGGCGCACGAACAGGCAGGGCAGGCCCGCCCGGGTCGACTCGCCCTGGATCGAGTAAAACAGTTCCGAGATCCTGAGCGGCTCAGTCACCGTAATAGACCACGCCGCTGGAATCGGTTTCCCGCACCTCGATGCTGTACAGGCTGTACCGTTCGGTGTGCAGGGGCTCTTTCAGGCTGCCGAAAAGGAACATGGCGATATGCTCCGACGAGGGATTGATTTCACGAAAAGCCGGATGTTCATTGAGGTCGTGATGATCGAGTTCGTCGACCACGGTGTTCACAGTAGTTTTCAGTTGCTTGAAATCAATGCCCATGCCGAGATGGTCGAGCGCAGTCGCGCGCACGGTCACCTTGACTTTCCAGTTGTGGCCGTGGGGGTTCTCGCAGTTGCCTGCATAGGCGCGCAGGTGGTGGCCGCCGGAAAAATGGGTTTGAATAAAGATATCCATCGTGCTCCTTGCTGAATTGAGGGGATGTTGTTCTCGAACGAACCAGTGTGCGCCGGTGAAATGCGGCTTGCGCACCGTCCTGCTCAAATGGTAAACAGATTTCTTGTGCTGTCCACAATATTGCCGCAAGCGGCCAACAGTAGCAGAAAAACGGCTGCCTTGCCAGCCCGTCGCATGTCCTTCTTTCGTCCAGGTGGAGCCACTTCTTGCTGGAAACCTACGCACCCATCGCCGATCTAACCGATGACACCTTGTTTTCCGGCCAGTTGATCTGTCGGCAATGCCGGGACGGCTACCGCTTTTCAGTGGATGCGGTGCTGGCCGCCCACTTCACGGTGCCTAAATCGGGACAGCAGGTGCTGGATCTCGGCTGTGGCTGCGGGGTGATCGGCCTCATTCTTGCCTACCGCTTTGCGGACATTACCGTTCGTTGTCTGGAGTTCCAGGAAGACCTGGCAGCTCTGGCCGAGGTAAACGGCAGGCGCAACGGGTTTGGGGAGCGATTTGGCGTCCTCCGGGGCGATGTCCGCACCGTTGCCGGGCTCATGGCCCCGGAATCGTTTGACCTGGTGGTTTGCAATCCGCCCTACCGCAAACAGCACAGCGGCCGGATCAACCAGGGTGATCAGGCGGCCCGGGCTCGCCATGAACTGAACGGCGGGATCGATGATTTTGTCCGCGCTGCCGCCTTTACCGTCAAAAATCGGGGCAAGGTGATCTTTGTCTATCCGGCGCGGCGCGGCAACACCCTGCTTGCCGCCCTCCATGGGCAGCGTTTGACCCCCAAAAGGCTGCAGCCGGTCTATTCCTACCCCGGTGCGGAGAGTGCCCGCCTGGTGCTGGTCGAGGCAATAAAAAACGGGGGAGAACAAATCGAAATTCTGGCGCCGCTGTACATCTATGAACGCAGAAACGGTGATTATTCTCCGGCCCTGCAGGTGCTGTACCGGGAGGAGACATGCTCGCCAAGGTGATTGGTTGCTCGGTGTCCGGAGTTGACGGGCTGCTTGTTCAGGTGGAGGTGGATCTGGCTCAGGGGCTGCCCTCCTTTTCCACCGTGGGGTTGGCGGAAGGGGCGGTACGCGAGGCCAAGGACCGGGTGCGGGCGGCCATCAAGAATTCGGGGTATGAGTTTCCCCAGCGGCGGATAACGGTTAATCTGGCGCCAGCATCGGTGAAAAAAGAGGGGACCGGTTACGATCTGCCCATGGCCCTGGGTATTCTGGCGGCGGCGGATGTTCTGCGGAGCACTCTGCTCGAACAGACCGCCATTGCCGGTGAGCTTTCCCTGGACGGTTCGGTCCGGCCAGTGCCCGGCGTGCTGCCCATGGCTCTGGCTGCCCGGCAGGAAGGGTGCAGGCGGTTTCTTGTTCCGGCGGCCAATGTGGCCGAGGCTGCCATTGTCCAGGGGCTGGAGGTCTTCGGCATCGAGCGGCTCGATCAAGCGGTGGAATTCCTTGCCGGCAGGACCGCACTCGTTCCCCTGGTCATCGATCCAGCCGAGTTGTTTGCCCGCCACGACCACTATCCGGTCGATTTCGCCGACGTCAAGGGGCAGGACTATGCCAAGCGGGCTCTGGAGATCGCTGCTGCTGGCGGCCATAATCTGCTGCTCAGCGGCGTGCCCGGCACCGGTAAAACGATGATGGCCCGCCGTTTGCCGACCATCCTGCCGGACCTGACCCTGGAGGAGGCCATCGAGACCACCAAGGTTTTTTCGACTGCCGGGCTCCTGCCGGAAAAAACACCGCTCCTGGTGACCCGCCCCTTCCGCTCGCCCCATCATACGGTCTCCGACGCGGGCCTGATCGGCGGCGGCCAGATTCCCCGTCCCGGCGAGGTGTCGCTGGCTCACAACGGAGTGCTCTTTCTTGATGAGCTGCCGGAGTTCAAGAAGCATGTGCTGGAAGTCCTGCGCCAGCCGCTGGAGGATGGCACGGTGACCATCGCCAGGGCCGCGACCAGCCTCAATTTCCCGGCCCGGTTCATGATGGTGGCGGCGATGAATCCGTGTCCATGTGGTTTTTTAGGTGACCGGGTCCGTTCCTGCAGCTGCAGCCCGCTGCAGGTGCAGCGCTACCGCAGCCGGTTGTCCGGGCCGCTGCTGGACCGCATCGACATGCACATCGAGGTGCCGGCGGTGCAGGTCAAGGAGTTGATCGGCCAGCCGGCGGGCGAATCCTCCGCCGTCATCCGCATGCGGGTCAATGGGGCCCGGGCTCGCCAGCGGCAGCGGTTTGCCGGGGCAGCCAAGCTCTACTGCAACGCCCAGATGAGCGCCAAGGAGGTCAAGCAATTCTGCCGCCTCAATACTGCTTCGACCCATCTGCTCAATCAGGCAATCACCCGCCTGGGGCTTTCGGCCCGGGCCTACCACCGTATCCTCAAAATTGCGCTGACCATTGCCGACCTTGCCGGAGCCGCATCTCCGGACACCGTCCATGTGGCCGAAGCGATCCAGTACCGGCGCGTTCAGTTCGAACTTTAGCTGAGCCCCGGCAGTGTCCGGTCTGCTTCCAGGACCGCCCTGATTTTGTCCGCCAAGCCCTTGATGGAAAAGGGTTTCTGCAAAAAACTGACCCCTTCGTCCAGCACACCGTGATGGGCGATCACATCGGCCGTATATCCCGACATATAGAGGATTTTCAGTTCTGGACGCAGGTTGGCCAGTCGATGAGCCAACTCCTTGCCGTTCATCCCTGGCATGATCACATCGGTGATCAGGAGATCAATCCGGCCAGGATCTTGTTCGGCCAGGAGAAGCGCTTCATCCGGCAAAGAGGCGGTTAAGGTCCGATACCCGAGTTTTTCCAGGATGGTCTGGCCAAGATGCAAAATTCCCGGGTCATCTTCGACCAAGAGAATGGTTTCTCCCTGCGCCGGCGGGGGCGGATCCTGGTTCTCCTCCTGGCGGCGGACAGCGCCGGCCGAGGGAACTGGCAGAAAGATCGAAAAGATGGTGCCCTTGCCCGGGGTGCTGTCAACCGCAATGCACCCCTCGTTTTGTTTGACTATACCGTAGACGGTCGCCAGCCCGAGCCCGGTGCCAAGCTGCCCTTTGGTGGTGAAAAAAGGCTCATAAATTTTTTCAAGCAGATCGGCATCCATGCCACAGCCGTTGTCAGCGACCGAAAGAAGGACGTACTCGCCGGGATTGGTTCCAGGGCACGCCGCACAATAGGCGGCATCCAAAATGGCACATTCGGTCCCGATAATGATTGTGCCGGCGCCATTGATGGCGTCGCGGGCATTGACGCAGAGGTTGGCCAGAATCTGGTCGATTTGGGCCGGATCCATCTTGACCGGCGGCAGATCGGGATCGGGCGTCCAGATCAATTCGATATCCTCGCCGATCAGCCGCTGCAGCATCTTCAGCATGCCGGTCACCATCTGATTCAGGTCGATGATTTTGGGCACAATGGTTTGTTTGCGGGAAAAGGCCAGCAGCTGCCGAATGATATCGGCGGAACGCAAGGCCGCCTCGTGAATTTTTTCCAGGTCGGCATGCACTTTCTGGTCAACATCCGTCTTTGCCAAGGCCATCTCGGCATAACCGATGATCACCGCCAGGATATTGTTGAAATCGTGCGCTACCCCACCGGTCAAGCGGCCGACTGACTCCATTTTTTGCGCTTGCAGGTATTGGGCCTCTAGTTTGAGCTGGGCGGTGATGTCCCGTTTAATGGCGACAAAATTGACGATGGTTCCCTGGCCGTCGAAAACCGGTGAAATGGTGGCCTCCTCCGTGTAGAGGGAGCCATCTTTTTTCTTGTTGACCACGCGGCCGGTCCAGGTCCGCCCGCTGATGATGGTCTCCCACATCGCCTCGTAAAAGGTCTCTTCATGCTCGCCGCTTTTGAGGATGCGCGGGTTTTTCCGGAGGGCTTCTTCGACACTGTATCCGGTTACCCGGGTAAAGGCCGGGTTGGCATACTGGATGTTCCCTTGGGCATCGGTGATGACAATCACCTCGCCGGCATGTTCAATGGCCACCTTGAGCCGTTCCAGGTCGACCTCGGCCTGTTTGCGCTGGGTTATATCGCGGGTGATTGAAATGAGATGGGGCTCGTTGTTGAGCAGCAGAGGCCGCGCCGACAGCAGACCGATGCCAAGGCTGCCGTCCTTTCGGCGGAAGATAGCCTCCAGGTTTTCACAGGCGCCGTGTGTCTGAAAAGCCTCGACCATCCGCTGCCGGTCGGCGGGGTTGTGCCAGAGATCAAGTTCGATGGATGTTTTTCCAGCGACATCCTCGCGGGTAAAACCGGTCAGATCGGTAAAACCTTTGTTGATCTCCACAAACAGGCCATCCGCGAGGCGGTTGATATTGACCGCATCCGGGCTGGCGCTAAAGGCCAGGGCGAATTTCTCCTGGGTTTCCCGCAGGGCCTGTTCCGTCTGTTTGCGCGCGGTGATGTCCCGCAAAATCGACTGATAGGAACCGTCGGGCATCATTTTGGTGCGCATCTCAAAGGAAATTTCCGCGCCATCCGGACAACGCAGCACCCGGTCGCTGACCACCGTTTTTCCCTGTTGCAGGAGGTCGAAACGAAAGGGGGCCGCTGCCATGCTTTCACTGGTGAAGGGCAGGGTGCTGATGTGCTTGCCGATGAAGTCGTTGCGTTCCATGCCGAGCATGGCGCACATGGAGCTGTTGCCTTCGGTGATGATCCCTTCATGGTCGCCGAGGAGGATGCCGTCGACCGCCAGTTCGATCAGGGCGCGATACCGTTCCTCGCTCTTCCGCACCGCCATCTCCGTTTGTTTTGACGCAGTGATGTCAAAAGCGGTGAAGGTGACCCCTGCGGTCAGGTTGTCTGCCAGGATAGGGGTGGAGCTGAGGAGAACCTGGAGGATTGTTCCGTCTTTCCGTTGCCACCGGGTTTCAACCGTTCCGGTGCCGTGGTGGCGGATCTGGCGGTATTCCTCCGTGCCGACCGCTTCATATTCGGCGTCGCTGGGATAGAAAATGCGGGCGTCGCAACCGATGAGTTCCTCGCGGGTGTACCCGGTCATGGCACACAGGCGGTCGTTGACCGTCATGATGAGACGGTTGCTGACCACCCCGATCCCAGTGGGGGCGGCTCGAAAAATGCTGGCAAGATACTGCTCGTTTGTTCGCAGCGTGTCCTGGGTTCGTTTAAATCGCGTCAGTTCCCGTTTGGACAGGAGGAACAGAATGAACGAGGTCGCGGCAACAAACAGCCAGCCCTTGTAGGTTTGGGCTCGGGATACGGCTTGGGGGTCCTGAAAGAGGAAAAGGATAGCCTGATCAGAAAACCAGATCCACAACACGGAAATGGCCAGATATATGAGGGTTGTCTTGGCGGCAAGTCGACTGGGAGGAGGGAGTGAGACCAAAGTACATTATCCGGGAAGTCGAGGATAGGTGCTGCAGGGGGAAAAGATCGGACGGCGTCTGTTTCCATGCGACTGGCATCCTACTCTGTACCAGCCAAAAAGTATAGGTTTTGCAAGCATGAACGAGCATCCGGTCTGGAACGGCACCAGATTGAAACGACCCCTGGAGGCGTTTTTCCTTGCGCTTCGTTATTCTTTTTATAATATATCGATTGCGCGGTCCTGCCCGGGCACAGGGTCTTGTCGTTCGATGCTGTGAGGACGCCGGACCGCTCTGTGTGCCGTTTCATCCCTGTTGTGCAAAAGTGAAGACTTTTCGACAGAAATGTAGACGCATGTGCGCCGTTGTACCGGATTTTTGGTTGCGGTGAAAAGACGATCGAGAATAAAAACTCCGTCATAATGGATGGATAACCGGTACACCGGCATGAACGTTGAAGAAGATTGTTCTTTAGGTCCACCACATGCATGGTTCCCTGTAAGTCATTTGTTCAACATGAACAAGGCATAGACTTATGATCAAATCCAAGAAAAAGCGGGGATGAAAACAATGAGAATGCTCGTCGCAATAATGGCCGCCAGTTTGCTGCTGCCCCTTGCCTCCCTCCAGGCTGCGGAGGCCATTAGAATTTCGGTCCCGGCCAGCATGACCGACGCCATCAAGGAATTGAGTGCCCAGTTTGGGACCACGGGCCATCATGCTGCAATCATGCCTAATTACGGGCCTTCGGGAACCTTGGCCAAACAGATCGTCGAAGGCGCGCCCGCTGACCTGTTTATCTCCGCCAATCAGAAATGGATGGACTATCTCCGCGAGGAGAAACGGATCGAGCCGGCAACGGAAAAAATTCTTGCCGCCAACACCCTGGTGTTTGTCGGCATGAACAATCCAGCGGTGATCAAGATGGCGGATATCGTCAGGCTGAAGCGGATCGCCATCGGCAGCCCGAAAAGCGTTCCGGCGGGCGAATATGCGGTGCAGGCCATGGAAAAGGCCGGCATCTACCAACAGCTGGAAGAGGGCCAGAAACTGGTCATCGCCAAGGATGTGCGCCAGTCGCTGACCTATGCCGACCGTGGTGAAACCGACGGGGCTTTTGTCTATAAAACCGATGCCCTGATGGCGACCCAGGCGGTTATTCTCTTTGCAGTGGATCCAACCCTGTACTCCCCGGTCACCTATCCGATCGCCCTGACCGTCGACGGCGCCAAGAGTGACGAGGTGAAGGCTTTGTACGATTTTCTCACCGGACCGGAGGGCAGGAAGGTCTTCCGCAAATACGGCTTCAGCGCCGCGAAGTAATTTGACCGGCTCCTTCGCCAAGGCAACGTCATGTTTTTTCTGCAACCCTCGGATCTCGATGCGATCCTCCTCTCCTTTAAGGTGGCCTGCACCGCCACCCTGCTGGCCACCCCCCTGGGGATCGGCGTCGCCTATCTCCTCGTCCATAGCCGCATTCCCGGCAAGACGCTCATCGAGGGATTCGTCAATCTGCCTCTGGTTCTGCCGCCGGTGGTCATCGGCTATCTGCTGCTGGTGCTTTTCGGCCGCCACGGATGGATCGGGGCATGGTTGATCCGTTTTGACATCCAAATCATCTTTACCCTTACCGGCGCGATCATCGCCTCGGCCGTGGTCGGCTTTCCCCTTCTGGTGCGTTCGATCCGCCTCGGCATGGAATCGGTCGATGCCTCGGCTCAGAGGGCGGCCCGGACTCTGGGAGCCAGCGCCTGGGACGCCTTCTGCACCATCACCCTGCCACTCTCCGGCCGGGCGATCTGTGCCGGCATGACCCTGATGTTTGCCCGCAGCCTGGGCGAGTTTGGTGCCACCATCATCCTGGCTGGCAACATTCCCGGGGTCACGCAGACCATTCCCCTCGCCATTTATGAATACACCAGTTCGCCCGGTGGCGACCGGATGGCGCTTGCGCTCTGCCTGGTGTCGATTCTGCTCTCCTTTGTCGTGCTGCTGGCAAGCGGTGCGGCCAGCAAATCTCTGGTCAGGAAATAGTCATGCGCTTGGACGTATCGGTACGCAAAAAACAGGACGCTTTTCAATTTGACGCCGATTTCAGCCTCACCGGCCGCCGTATCGGTCTGTTCGGCCCTTCGGGCAGCGGTAAGTCGACCCTGATGCACCTGCTGTCCGGGCTGCTCAAGCCAGACAATGGCCATATTGCCCTCGACGGCGCCGTGCTCTTTGACAGTGCGGCCGGGATCAATCTGCCGCCGGAGCAACGCCGGGTAGGGGTGGTCTTCCAGCATGCGCATCTCTTTCCCCACATGAGCGTGCGCCGCAACCTGCTGTATGGCTGGCGGCGGACCCCGGAACAGGAACGGCACATCCAGCCGGAGGCGATCATTGCGACCCTGAATCTCGCCCATCTCCTCGACCGGGGGGTGAACCTGCTCTCCGGCGGTGAGCGTCAGCGGGTGGCCCTGGCGCGGACGGTGCTGACCTGCCCCCGCTTAATTCTCATGGATGAACCGCTCACCGGTCTGGACGAGGAGTTTAAAATGCAGATTATTCATTATCTAAATAAGGTTTTTTCGAACTTTGCCATTCCCTTGCTGTTTATCAGTCATTCGCTTCTGGAGATGCGGCTGATGACCGAGCAGGTGCTGGTAGTCGAGGAGGGGAGGGTGTCACGGGAAATGGCCACCGAGGAATTGGCCCAGTCGGCCTGGGCGGCAAACCGGCAGGGGTATGTCAACATTCTGCGGCTGGGACGACCAGAGCCACGGGGTGATCTCTGGGTCTACCAATGGGGCGATGTCCGGCTGGTACTCACCGATGAAGGCGGCGGCGAGGAAAATATCGTTGAATTGGATGCGCGGGAGATTCTCCTGTTCAAGCGTCATCCCGAGGCGACCAGCGCCAGAAACCTGTTGCCGTGCACGGTACGGAAAATCTTCACCGTCGGCAACCGGGTACGGGTGGAATTGCAATGCGGCTCGCAGCAGTTGATTGCCCAGGTCGTGCCCGAATCGATGCGTGAACTGGAGCTGAGCGAGGGCAGGGAGATGGTGGCGGTGATCAAGGCATCGGCCTTCCGGCGGCTGGGATAGCTGACAGCCGGTGCAAAAGGAAACGGCGGGCCGTCCGTACAGGGGACAGACCGCCGTTTTCGATAACCAGGCGCGCCGTCTTATTTATGACAGACGGTGCATTTGGCCAGTTCCGGCTTATTTTTTTTGTGACAGTCCTGGCAGAGGGCATGGGCGGCATTCTTGAAGGTGCTGACCTTCTCGGGCATGCCGGCCTTGCTGTTGTGGCAGGTCTCGCATTTTTCTATTTTCTGGCCCTCGACATAGGCGACCTGCTTGCCGTCCGCTCCCTTGCTGTGGTGGCAGGTGCCGCACTCCAGCCGCGCCTGATGGGCGCCATGCGGAAATTGGGCGGGCTTGGGGGTTTTGGCTGGATCAACGGTGGCCTGCAGGGTGATTTCCGCAGGTCCTTTGTCCGCGGCGGTTGCAAGGCCGGCAAAACCGGCAGCACAGCAACACAGCAAAAAAACGCCGTACTTCAACATATTGTTCATTGTACTCCTCCCTTTTTGTTTGTGGACAGCAACCCTCCACGGCCGGAGGTCGAAACCAGGGCCGTGGCAACAAAACTAACGATCAGTCGTCGGCATGCAGAATAACCGCAAAGCCGTTGAATAGCACCCAAACACTCTCACCCGTTTTGAGCGCAAGCGCTTTGCCGGTACTGGTGGCAATGAGGGTGCATAATTCCGTGCCGTCGTCAATGCGAACGACATATTCCGAACTTACCTTTCCCCTGTTGATCCGGATGATTTTGCCCTGGAACCGGTTGTCGGCGCTGCACGCGGAGAGCGTTTGTCCGCGCTGGAGCATTATCCATGGCGCCTTGACCTCTGCCGTGACCAGCCGGCCCGGCTGCAACCCCAGCCGTTCCAGGCTTTCGCTGGTGATGATCGAGGATACCCGGTGGCCGCCTAGGTTGACCAGGGTAATCCGGGCCTGGACGTCGCCGCGCTCTATCGTCACGATCTTGCCGAAAAAGGCGTTTCTGGCGCTCGTTTTCCGCGACGATTCCCGCTCAATGAACAGTTTGGTTACCTGGTGCAGTTCCTCTTCCGAAAAGGTGACATGGGCCGTGGTCAGGTTGGGGGTTGCGTGGCCAAGCAGCTTCTGCACCGCCGGCAGGGGCATGTTGCCGCGCACCAGTTCCACCGCCCGTGCCCGGCGGATCATTTCCGGGCCGCCCAGGTGCTTGGGCAGGCCGCAGGCTGCGGCGCGCTCATAGAATTTTCGGCGGACAAAGGCAGGGTCGACGGAGAAGCCATTGGTCAACGATGCGCGGAATTCGGGATCGGCCAGGGTTTCTTGAATTTCCTGGCTCAGCGGTTCGGCGATGGCGATCCTTCGTGTACAGGGCTCCTGTGGATCGGAAATGTGGATGCAGACCGCTTGTTCGTCGATGTCGGTGAACGGGTTGAGGCTGAGAATTTCGTTGAGCTTGGCCCCGGTGTAGCGGATGAGGAGAAAAATAAGGAGGATGCGGCGCCGGGAAAGACGAACGTCGCGCCGGGGCGTGGCATCGATCCAGTGGCGAAAGGACTGCTCCAGCCGGGCCAGTTGAACGGTATCCAGGCAGGGGCCGTCTTCTGAAAATCCGCCGTCATCGCCTCGAGGGGCGACGGCATCCGCTGCTTGCACTGGTCTGTTCCTTTCCGAAATGTCCTGGCTCATCGATAGGCAACGGCAGTGAAAGTGGATAAAAGGCAATGGCTGATAACTTACCACATTTGCGGCAAATTGCGAAGCCCTCGTTTCATCAGGGCCGGCACGGTGAAGGATCACCCCGCGACGACGTCAAGAGGCGACAAGGTGCCGGCGGGCAGGGCGTTAAGGCACGAACGATTTTGGTTGTTGTTTGACCGATGGGGCATGGGCGAAGTGACGGTGCGCTGGCGTGAACGAAATTGTGCATCAGGTTGAGCTGCAGGGTGAAAAAGAGTGCGCGGGGAGGCCCAGGGAGAAAAAAGTCAGCAGGTTTCCTGATCAATCCAGTCCTGGAACCGGCCCACCAGGTGCCAGAAATCGGCGATGGTCTGTTTACCGGCTTCGGTCAGCCAGGCGCCACCGCCCTTGCGGCCGCCGGCTTGTTTTTCCACCAGCGGTTGCGGTGCCAGGGCATTCATGTTTTCGACCAGCTGCCAGGCATGGCTGAAACTCATCTGCATGGATTTGGCGGCGGCGGACACCGAGCCGTATTCGCCGATGCGTTCCAGGAGCACGATCCGGCCCCAGGAAAGATAGGTCGCGCCCTCGCTTTCGATCCAGAGACGGCCTTTGATCTGCAAACCGCTCTTGATCCGGCCGGTGACCATCGCATTGTGTTCGTTGGTTTTTCGCGTTTTCGGCATGAGGCGCTCATCGGGGAAAGAGTTGTGTTGCCTGGTCTCTGCGACCAGGGCACCGGAAATCGTGTTTGCAGCACAGGTGCAAGCCTGGGCGCGGGGAAGCGGGCGCGCCGCCACGGAGGCCATTGTAACGGGCCGGGCCTGGGCGGCAAGGGCTTTTTTGTGGGGGTGAACAGGGAGGTGTGGCGGCAGGACCCATAATCAGCATTTGCTCTTTGCCATGAACGGTTCAGGCATGGCATGGGAAACCGCATATTGTAAAAAAAATCTGTCCCGGCATTTAAGCGCTTTGTTTTCGCGTGGCTCTCGAATAGATTGCCGGCGGCATGGTGCTTTCTGCGGAGCCGCTCCGCCCGGTGGAACTGCCGCAGCTTTTTTTTTGATTGATGGATTGAAGCCCGCGCGGAACTGTTGCCGGTTTTGCGCCGTGGTTTGAGTTTGTCTGCAGGTTATGGAGGCTGGCGTTGGCGAATTCGCCGTTGGAGGACACTACCCTGCAAGGGGAAACCAATGCAGCGGCGGCAAACGGCGAGGACCGGGTCTGCATCCGTGATGATCGCACCGGCCGGTGGCTGCTTTTTTCCCAACCCCACCGGGTGATCACCGCCAGGAAGCGGGTCGAGGTGATGGAGTGTCTACGCGAAATCGAGCGGCTGGTGACGCGCCATGGATGGGCCGCGGCCGGTTTTGTCGCCTATGAGGCAGCTCCGGCCTTCGATGCCGCGCTCCAGGTGCGGGCCGACAGTCGATTCCCGCTGCTCCGTTTCGGCCTCTACCCCCCGCCTGTTCCGATCATTCTCCCCGAAGCGGCCGTGCCGCCACCGGCTCTAACCTGGCGGGCCACGGTCGAGGAAGCGGCCTACCGCCAGGCCATTGCCCGCGTGCAGCAGTACATCGCTGCCGGCGACACCTATCAGGTCAACTATACCTACCGGCTCCGCGCACCTTTTACCGGTAACGCCTGGGACCTGTTTGCCGGGCTGGCTACTGCCCACGAACCGCAATACGGCGGCTTTGTCCAGACCCCGGAGTGGGCAATCCTGTCGTTGTCGCCGGAGCTTTTTTTCCAGCGCGAGGGGGAGGTGATCACCTCAATCCCCATGAAGGGCACCATCGGCCGGGCCTTGACTGCCGCCGAGGATCTTCGCCAGGGAGAACGGCTGCGCAACAGCGGCAAGGATAGGGCCGAAAACGTGATGATTGTCGATATGGTCCGCAACGACCTGGCCCGGATCGCGCGACCGGGTTCGGTGCGAGTCGACAATCTGTTTGCGGTGCAGCGGTATCCCACTCTCTGGCAGATGGTCTCCACGGTGTCGGCCCGGCCCGGGGCCTCCCTGGCCGAAACCTTTGCCGCTTTGTTTCCACCGGCTTCGATCACCGGTGCGCCCAAGGCCCGCACCATGGCCATCATCCGCGAACTGGAATGCGCCCCACGGCGCATCTATACCGGCACCCTCGGTTTTATGCTGCCCGATGGGCGGGCCCAATTCAATGTCGCCATCCGCACCCTCTTGATCGACCGTCAGCGCGGTTTGGCCGAGTACGGGGTGGGCGGCGGCATCACCGCCGATTCCACCGCTGAGGCCGAGTGGGAGGAGACCCGGATCAAGAGTCTGGTGTGCCGAAACCGGCGACCCGAATTTTCCTTGCTTGAAACCATCTTGTGGACACCGGACGAGGGCTATGTCTATCTTGCCGAGCATTTGAGCCGTCTGGCCGGATCGGCCGAGTATTTCTCCTATCCCTGCGCGCTGGCGGATGTCCGGGCAACATTAGCTGCTGCGGTGTCCCGATATCAAGGTGTCCGCCAGCGGGTCCGGCTGCTCCTTGACCGTCGGGGCCAGTTGCGGCTCGAGACGGTTCCATTCGTACCCGCAGCAGCGCAGCGTCCGGTCCGGGTGGCGCTGGCCCCTTGTCCCGTTGATGAGCGCGATGTTTTTCTCTATCACAAAACCACCAACCGTGAGGTGTTTACGCGGCTGCGCGCCGGTTTTGGCAGTGAAGTCGATGAGGTCCTGCTCTATAACCGGCGGGGCGAGATCACCGAAACCACCATTGCCAATGTTGTGGTCTTGATCGATGGCCGGGAGTACACGCCGCCGGTGCGCTGCGGTCTGCTGGCCGGGACCTGCCGGCAGCATCTGCTGGCGAGCGGGCAGGTGGCCGAACGGGTGATTTCCCTGGAGGAGATTCGCGCCCACGGGGCGTTCACCCTGATCAATTCGGTCCGGGGCCGTTATCCGGCGCAGCTGGTCTCAACCGGTTGAAAGCCGGCGAGGCAGGGCTCGAATTGGCCGAAGAATGTCCCCTCCCGGTTCGGCAGGTCAGAAAATTCGGCAAAACCACATTTTCCGCTTCATTTCCGGCGCGTTTCAGGGTAAATTCCTTCCTCTTTTTTCGTGCCGCCTTTTTTCCTGCGGCCATCCCCGGCGTATTCCGAAACAAGTCACGTTTTTTGTCTTCGTGACCGTCTCTTTTTTTACAGGAAGTGAACCACATGCTCCAGGCAACCAACATTGCGCTATCCTATGGCAAGCGCGTCATCTTTAAAGATGTCAATATCAAGTTCACCCACGGCAACTGCTACGGCCTCATCGGGGCCAACGGCGCGGGTAAATCGACCTTTCTCCGCATTCTCGCCGGGCAGAAGGAACCGGATAAGGGCGAGGTGTCGATCGATCCCAAGGAGCGGATCGCCGTGCTCCAGCAGGACCAGTTCGTTTACGACGAGGAGACGGTGCTCGACACCGTGATCCGTGGCCACAAGCGGCTCTACGATGTCAAGCTGGAGCGCGAAACCCTCTATGCCAAGGCCGAACTCACCGAGGCGGACGGCATGCGCTGCGGCGATCTCGAGGTGGAGTTCGGCGAGATGAACGGCTACGAGGCCGAATCCGAAGCCTTTGTCCTGCTCAGCGGTCTGGGCATTTCCGAGGAGATGGGCAGTCTCAAGATGAAGGAGCTGGAAGGCGGCGACAAGGTGCGGGTGCTGCTGGCCCAGGCCCTGTTCGGCAATCCGGATATCCTCCTGCTCGATGAGCCGACCAACAACCTGGATGTGAAATCCATTGCCTGGCTGGAGGAGTTTCTCATTCGCTTCCCCAACACGGTGATCATCGTCTCCCATGACCGGCATTTCCTCAACCAGGTCTGCACCCACATGGCGGATATCGATTTCGGCCAGATCCGGGTCTATGTCGGCAACTACGATTTCTGGTATCAGGCCAGCCAGCTGACCCTGCAGCAGAAACAAAACGAGAATAAGAAGACCGCGGCCAAGGTGGCGGAGCTAAAAGAGTTCATTCAGCGCTTCTCCTCCAACGCTTCCAAGGCCAAGCAGGCGACCTCGCGCAAGAAACTGCTGGATAAGATCAACATCGAGGACATGCCGGTTTCGTCGCGCAAATATCCCTGGATCGCCTTCAAGCCGGAGCGGCCCTGCGGCAACGTCATTCTCGAAGTCGATAACCTCTCGAAGACCATCGATGGCGTCGAGGTCCTGAAAAATCTCAGCTTTTCGGTCAATAAGGGCGAGAAGGTCGCCTTTGCCGGCACCTTCAGTCTGGCCAAGACCACCTTGTTTCAGATTTTGATGGGTGAACTGGAACCGGACGGGGGCAGCTACCGATGGGGCCAGACCATTACCACCGCCTATTTTCCCAAGGAAAACAGTGCGTTTTTTAACAACACCCAGACGCTGATCGAGTGGTTCCGCCAGTTCATTCCGCCGAGCGAGGGCGAGAGCTTTTCCCGCGGCTTTCTCGGGCGGATGCTTTTTTCCGGCGATGAGGTGCTGAAGAAGACCAACGTGCTCTCGGGCGGCGAGCGGGTGCGCTGCATGTTGGCGCGAATGATGCTGACCGGGGCCAATGTGCTGATCCTCGATGAACCGACCAACCATTTGGACCTCGAATCGATCACCTCGCTCAACAACGGCCTGATCGCCTTTCCCGAGGTGATTCTCATGGCCTCCCACGACCACGAATGCGTGGCCACGGTGGCCAACCGGATCATCGAGATCGGCCACAAGGGCTGGATTGACAAGATGATCAACTTTGACGACTACCTGACCGACGAGGCTATCGCCGCTCAACGCGAGCAGATCTATCACCAGGAAAAGCGGCGGTAGAGAGAATTTTCTTTACTCACGCAGGCAAGGCTGCCTCTTTGGCTTTGCGTAAGGCGCAGTCCTGATTTTCTGTGGGGAGAAATCTCCGGATTTCTCCCCATTGGTCGAAATGACGCGGAATAGTGCAGCGTCCGTCTGCACAGCGAGCTGGAGTTAGCGGCTGGCCGTGGCCAGTTTCAGGGCCAGCCCGGCAAAGATGGCCCCGGCCGTCTTGTTGAGGATTTGCTGCGCCCGTTCGGAGCGGCGGAGCTTGTGGCCGAGCACCCCGGCCAGCAGGCTGATCGCACCGAAGACCACCAGAGTGGAGAGGATGAAGATACCGCCCAGCACAATGAGCTGCAGCGGCAGATTGCCGTGTTCCGGCTTGGTGAACTGCGGCAGAAAGGCAAGGAAAAAGATCGAGACTTTGGGGTTGGTGACATTCATGATGATGCCGCGCAAATAGAACCGGCCTAATCCGTCCTCCCGGCTGGCTTCATCCGGCAGCGTGCTCGCTCCGGCCCGAAACGCTCCCCAGGCAAGGTAGAGCAGATAGGCTGCCCCCGCAAATTTCAGCAGGTTGAAGGCGAGAGCCGAGGCCTGGAAAATGGCCGCCACGCCGAGGGCCACGGCGCTGGTGTGGACGATCAGGCCGGTGCACAGCCCCAGCGTCACCACGATTCCCACCGATTTCCCCTTGATTGCCGACTGGGTCAATACAAAAATATTGTCCGGCCCAGGTGCCAGGGCCAAGAGGATGGAGGCGGAGCTGAAAAGGGCTAAGGTGCTGAGATCGAACATGGCATTCCTTGGGCCAGCGTCTGTAGGGTTGCAGTCGCGAAATAGAGTTACAGAACCTGTCCACCGGATTTGGCGGACAGGTGGACAGGCGGACAGTACGGCCCCAGTCCTATCACACCCGCACCTGATTGACAAGATCGTTTGCAGAAAGCGTGCCCTGCACGTTCCTCCTCCCATCGTTTATCCTTCCCATGCCCCAGCCCCCAGCCCGAACCGGTTGGCGCACCCCGCGAAAAGAAGTGCTCTCTCCTCACGGTATTTGACTGATCCCGTTTTGATTCTTATAGAAAAAGGAAGCACATATCGCGGCCCCGCGCAAGGGTGAGCGGGTGTTGCCTTGGCGAAGCGGAGGGGGCTTCGTGGTCCGGATGGCCTCAGGCAGACCAGGGGACTTCCGGGTTGCAAGGAGAAAACCGGAGGCGGCCGATGAACCGGCGATTTTTTCTGTTCATGCTGATCAATCTAGCCCTGGCCGGCCATGAAGCGCGGGCCGCTCAGGGCAAGGAGGACGCGATGCGAACGGCGCGGCAGCGAATGGTCAAGGAGATTGAACTGGATGTGACGGCGACGTCCGCCTACATTGGACGGGGCCAGCTCAGTCAGGAAATCATGCGGGTCATGGGCGAAGTGCCCCGGCATGAGTTTGTACCGGAGGATGAACGGGGGGCGGCCTATGTCAACGCGCCGCTGCCGATCGGCTACGGGCAGACCATCTCGCAGCCCTACATCGTTGCGCTGATGACCGATTTGCTGGCCGTCTCCAGGGACGCTAAAGTTCTGGAGGTGGGGGCCGGTTCGGGCTATCAGGCGGCGGTGCTGTCGCATCTGGTCAAAGAGGTCCATTCGGTCGAAATTATTCCGGAACTGGCGCAAAGCTGCCGCGAGCGATTAGCCCGCCTCGGCTACGCCAACGTCACCATCCACGAGGGCGACGGCTATTACGGGGTGGAGAGCGAGGCGCCGTTTGACGCTATTGTGGTCACGGCCGCCGCCTCCACCATTCCGCCGCCTCTGGTGCGGCAGTTGAAGCCGGGCGGACGGCTGGTGATTCCGGTGGGCACGCCCTTTGCCGTGCAGCATCTGATGCTGGTGGAAAAAAACAGGCAGGGCGAGATTTCGATGCGTCAGGTGCTGCCGGTCCAGTTCGTGCCCCTGACCGGCAAACGTGGGTGAGCAGGCCGTTGATGCCGGGGAGTGAGCGCCGAACACTGCTGGCCGTGGCGCTGATGTCCGGTGCCGCGCTCGGCTATGAACTGCTGTTGCTGCGGTTCTTCGCGATCATGTACTGGGATCATTTCGCCCACCTGATCATCAGCATGGCGCTCCTGGGATTCGGTGTTTCGGGCACCGTGCTGACTCTGACGCAGCATCGCCTGCTCCCCTGCTTCCATCGTTCGTTTTTCCTGAGTGCGCTGCTCTTTGCCTGCCTCTTACCGCTTGTCACCTCGCTGGCCGGCCGGTTTGGATTCAATCCGCCCGAGGTGATCTGGAAGGGCGGCCAATTGGCGCGTCTGGCCGCCGTCTTCGTCTTCGTCACTATTCCGTTCTTCTGTGCGGGCCTGTGCATCGGCCTGACCATGCGCTGGCAGACCGGATGGGTGGCGAGGATCTACCGGGCCGACCTGTGCGGGGCGGCCTGTGGGGCCTTGCTGATCATGGCCCTGCTGTTTGTTGTGCCGCCGCAGGACGGTGTGCGGGTGCTTGCCCTGGTTGGTCTGGCCGCCGCGGTGCTCATGCGCGCTCACTACGCCACGCGGGCGGAATGGATGGGGCTGGCCGCCGCCGCCCTCGCTATCGGGCTCTGGCCCGGCCAGTGGCTTGCCCCGGCCATGTCGCCGTACAAAGGCCTGGCCCAGACCTTGCACATTCCCGGGGTCAAGGTCGCCGAGGAACAACAATCGCCGGCCGGTGCCTTTGCCGCCCTGACCTCAACGGCCATTCCCTTCCGGTTCGCGCCGGGGTTGAGCCTGCTGGCGCCCGCATCCCTGCCCGATCAAGTGGCGCTCTTCCATGACGGCCATGCCGCCGGCGTCATCCTGCGCGGTTCCGACGGGCCGGCCGCTTTCGAATTTCTGCGCTGGACCCCGATGGCCCTGCCGTATGTCCTGGTGGATCGGCCGCGTGTTCTGGTGGTGGGCACGGGGGGTGGGGGCGATATCTGGCATGCGTTGATCGAAGGCGCCGTGCAGGTCGATGCCGTCGAGCCGCACCGCGAGCTCACCGGTTTTATCGATTCCTTGGGCTCTTTTTCCGGGGCCCTCCTTGCTCATGAAAAGCTCCGGCTGCATTACGGTGACGTCCGGGGCTTTCTGGCTGCGGCCCCCACTGCCTACGATCTCATCCAGATCTCCCCTTTCGGCTCGGCCGCGCCGCCCTCTGCGGGTGGGCATGCCCTGGAAGCCAGCTATCTGTACACCATCGAGGGCCTGCATCTCGCCTTGTCCCGGCTGGCGCCGCAAGGGTTGCTGGCCATCACCCTGCCGCTTGACCTGCCGCCCCGCAGCGCGGTGAAAATGACCGCAACCCTTGCCGCGGCCCTGCAACAGCTCGGCCATGGCATCGAACCCGCCCGTCATGCCGCCATCGTCCGCACCTGGAACACTGTCACTATCGCTGTCTCCCGGTCGCTGTTGTCTGCGCGGCAATTGGATGCGGTCCGTGACTTTTGCCGCACCCGGGCCTTTGACCTCGACTGGCTGCCGGACATCACCGCCGCCGAGGTCAACCGGATCAATGTCCTTGATCGCCCCTATCTCTACGAAGCGGCCGTCGAGATCTGGCAGGGGCAGCCGCACCGGCAACTCCAGGGCTTCAATCTGCTCCCGGCCACCGATGATCGCCCCTGGTTCAACCATTTTTTCCGCTGGAACTCCTTCGTTCCCCTGTGGACCCAGCGGGCTTCCGGCACAGCCTCTTTGCTGGAGTGGGAATACCTGCTGCTGTGGATGTCCCTGGCCGTCGCCCTGGTCGTCAGCCTGCTGGCAATCGTCTGGCCGCTGCGGCTGTTTTCGCGGTCATTGCGCCGGAACGGTCACGCTTTAGAAGGCAATCTGGCCAGAGGGCTGTACTTTGCGGCGCTGGGCCTGGCCTTTTTCTTTCTCGAAATCGCCTTTATCCAGCAATGGATTCTCTTTCTCCGGCACCCGCTGCTCGCCATGGCGGTGATTGTGCCGTCCTTCCTCTTGTTTGCCGGGTGCGGCAGCGGTTGGGCCCACCGGCTTGCCGCGCACACGGCATCGTTTCGCCCGGCCTGGCTGCGCGATCGTCCGGTAGCAATGGCCGTCACGGCCATTGGCCTCGTTGCCGCCCTCTATCTCTGGCTGCTGCCGCTGATCTTTGCCGGCGGGGCTGCCTGGCCGGTCTCCATGCGCATCCTGGTCAGTGTCCTGTTGATTGGCGGGCTGGCCTTCTGGATGGGCATGCCCTTTCCCCTCGGCCTCCTGCGTCTGGGACAGAGCCGTCCGGATTTTGTACCCCTTGCCTGGGGGGTGAATGGCCTGTTTTCGGTGATTAGCGCAATCGTGGCCACCATCCTCGCCCTGCACGCCGGTTTCCGGATGGTTGTTCTCGCCGCGATCGCCCTCTATTTCCTGGCGGCGGCGCTCGAACGCCGTCTTTGAAAAAATGGGGGAGGTCTGCTGAGGTGCCCGTCAGGTCATCCGGTTGTGGTGGGCGCTGGCAGGAGCTGCGGCGAAGAGCTCGCGTCTCCTGCCGGAGCGTTCTTTTTCGGGTTGCAGCTGCTGCCCTTATCGCGACAACTCGTGGAGCGCGTCGCTGAGATCGTGGTGTATCTCCTCCACCGTTTCATAGAACACTTCGGTGCCGAGAGAGAAATGGAGAAGAATATTGTTCAACTTTTCGGGAATATAGGGGAAAATTTTTCGCAGGTTGACGATTCTGTTCTGGGCAATCAAGGAGAAATCGGAGGGGGCGATGGTTTGCAGCACCGTGTCGCCCAGTTTTGGATCAGCGAGGAGCTCCCTTGGGTTGTAGTCGCCTTTGCCGGTGAGATAGATCAGGATATTGCCGAGTTCAAGCAGATCAAGGGCAAAGGGTTTTTCGGGCAGATAGAAATCATAGTCAAAATCAATCCAGTGAAACACGCCGGTATACCGATCCACAAAAACATGATCGCGCCGGATGTCGCCATGGCGGAATCCATGCGCATGGAGAAAGCTGATTGCCTGCATGGCGTCGAGAAAACGTGCCAGGATGTCCGGCAATTCTTCGAAAAAATAGGCCTCATGCGCTCGTTCGCTGCGTTGGATCACCTTGTCGAGGCGGTTGCCGTTGACCGGGGTGATAACCCGGACCAGGTTGCCGGCGGTATCCAGCAGGATTTCGCCCTGCATGAAATGCGGCCGTCCCTGCACCAGTTCGAGAACGCGCGCCTCCTTTTCGGGGCTGCGGTAGCAGGGAATAATGAATTGCCCGAGGTGGATATCAAAGGTCTCGTGGAAGACCAGCTTGACAATATAGGGTACCCCCGAGGCCAGATCCTCCACCTTGGGGACCCACTGCTTGACCTGATCGTCAACGCCGAACCGTCCTTCCTTGGTGTAGGCGGTAATCAGGAAATACCGGTCTTCCACCTGGATAATGTCGCCATAATCAATCGAGGTGAAATCGGTGGTGTCGGTGTAGACCCGGGGCGCACGCCGCAGACTACGGGTGACTCGGTGTTCTTTGACGTTGCGGGCGATAGCGTCGGGGAGTGAGCTGATTTCGGTATATTTGCCCATTAGCCGATCACCCAGACGGCAATATCCTTGCCGGTATGCACCAGGGCATTGGAGATGGAGCCAAAGAGGAATTCCTCCGCCTTGGGGATACCCCTTTTGCCGACCACGATGGTGCCGAAGTGTTCCCGCACCTGCATGTCGAGAATCGCGGCGCTGATCGATTTATGGTCAGCCATCAGGCACCTGGAAGTGATGACGGCGGCCGCAACCCCATGCCGCGAGAGGATGGCTTCTGCCCGGTCGAAGAGCCTCCTGGCCTTTTGCTCCTGTTCCTTTCTGTAGTCATCCAGGGAAGCCCCGGACCGGTAATAGTCCGGCGGCGGTTCCGGATAGATGTGCAGCAAACAGAGCACCACATCCTCGCGCTGCCCGAGGAGGCTGCCCACATATTCAACTGCATTGAATGATCGGGGCGAATCATCGATGGCGATAATTATTTTTTTCCACTCCATGGGTTAGCCTCCTTTGGGTGCATGGGGTACGTGTTTTGGTGCAGCAACGATAAACTGCATGCGGTCCGCCAGCTGGCTTGCCACAGCCTCAGGTGCTGCGCTCATGGGCATCTGCAATCAGGTCCGTGTTGGCCACTCACTGCCCCCGAGGATCAATCCAGGGGATGGGTAGCGGGATCGTAGCCGGGATCGTAAATGCTGATATCGAAATATCGGATGGTTCCGTCTTTGTCGCGATACGGAAAGCAGCCGAGTGCATTCGCGCTCACAACAAAACCGGCACTCCAGTTCATGTATTCTTTTAAACTGCTCACGGTATTGTAGCTTGTTTCATCCGGAGCCATGAGAATCTCGTATTCTGCGGTGCCATTGTTTTGCGCTAAGAAATTGCGATGCCGATATTTATGGCGAAGAACAGCATCGTTGACGACCTGTCCTTTATTATCAAGCATTTGGAGCTGTTCGCTGAGGTGGTACAGGGGCTTCATGTGTTCATCGGCAAGTACTTTTTCATAAAATGCCGCGGAGTCGTAAAAAGAATCGTCGAAGTACGCATATTCCTTCTGCCAATGATCCAAGGGGAAATAGAGATGGGCGTGCCCCATGTCTGGAAAAAATACGTAACTGGCATAGCCTTTTTCGATGGCTGTTTCTATGTGCAGCGTCACACTTTTGATAAAATTTGCCGTTGCAATAAAGGGTTTTGCTGATTTCGCGGTGGGGTAATACAGCAAGAAACATTGTTTCTCCTCATTGTACTCAGCATGATATGGGAGTCTGTTTTTTGCAGTGTAGATTTGCGCAAACGTTGCCTCCATTTCTTCGCCGCTGTACCCCCAATGATAGGTGTTCCTGTAGAGGTTTTTCGACTGGGGGTGGTGCATGCGGCATCTTTGTTTTGCCTCCTCCAGATTAAAGGCACTCGTGGCTGCGTCTGCCTTGGCTGCGAACAATGAAGCCACTATGAGGAGCAGTGCTGAAAACAAGGAACAGGGCATCTGCCAACTCCTGAATCGTTTCTGTTACGGAGGGCATTTGACCCGCCGAAGAGAAGGCAGGCCGCTCACTTGCCAGATCGGCAGAACCGGAGAGGAGGTTCCACCTTTCAAGGAAAGCTGACGGCCTGACCCCGTTTGCCCGTTCCTGACCGGAGGAACAGGACAAATCAACCCTGAATCGTGCTTTGGTCGCCATGGAGAATCTGTTGCAGCTTTTTGCTCAAATCGGAAAACCGATACGGTTTTACAATGACGCCGCAGAAGCCATAGCTAGCATAGTCAGCCAGGACCGAATTGTTGCTGTAGCCACTTGAAACGATAACCCGTGCCTGCGGATCGATGGTGCGCAGCCGTTCCATCGCTTCCCTGCCGCCCATGCCAATTGGGATGATTAAATCCATAATGACCGCATCAAAGGGATGGCCGGATTCCTGGGCGCGGATGTATTTCTCCAAAGCCTGTTCACCGGTGCACGCAAAATCGGCGTGGTACCCAAGCCGTTCCAGCATGGCGCCGATGACCTCGAGCACCATTTCATCATCGTCCATCACCAGTATTTTGCCACCGCCGGAGTGCACGGTGTTTTCTTCATTCTTGGGAGACGAATCAGAAGGGGATGAGGCCGGGAGAAAGAGGGTGAAGGTCGTGCCTGACCCCTCGCTCGAATCCACCGTAAGTAATCCTCCATGTTTTTTCACAATAGAGAAGGCGGAGGTCAGCCCGAGTCCACTCCCTTTTTTCTTGGTGGTGAAATAGGGATCGAACACTTTGCCAAGATGCTGTTCCGGAATGCCTTTGCCCTCATCCTTGATCGATATTTTGACATATCTGCCGCTGTTCAACGGCAAAAGGTCTGCTGCGGCAACGAGCACATTTTCGCAATGGACTGTGATGGTGCCGCCCTCCGGCGTGGCCTGATCGGCATTCATGAAAATGTTGGTTAACGCTTGGCCGATCTGGCCCTCATCCGCGTCAATTCGCCACAAGTCGTCGGGAATGGTGTATGCACAGGTGGATGATGTTCCGCTCAGGGTTAAGCGGCTGTAGGTCTTGATCAGATCCGCCACGGAAACGGAAGACTTGAGAGGAGTCCCACCCTTGGCAAAGGTGAGAAAGCGCCGGGCCAGATCTTGCGCCTTCGAGGCGGCGGTTTCAGCTGTGGTCAGGCGTTCGTAGACTGGATCGGCAGGGGAGAGGTGGGCTTTAGCCATGGCGATGTTGCCCATGATCACCATGAGAATATTGTTGAAGTCATGGGCGATGCCGCCGGCGAGGAGACCCAGGGATTCGATCTTCTCGGCCTTGACCAGTTCTTCTTCGGCCAGTTTGCGCTGGGTGATGTCTTCATACGAACCCAATACCCCGATTATTTCACCCTGGGTATCGCGCAGCGGCACCTTGGAGGTGGAAAGCCAGATCTGTTTGCCATCGGGCCTGGTCTGGATTTCTTCATAGTGCAATTTAGGCTTTCCGGAGGTCATGACTTCGCGATCGTCCTGACGATATCGCTCTGCTTGCTCCCGCCAGCCCATGTTGAAATCATTCAGCCCGATCAACTCCTCCGGCACCTGGAATCCGGCATCTTGGGCAAAGAGGTGGTTGCATCCCAGGAAGGTTGAGGTCAAATCTTTCCAGAACAGGCGAACCGGAATGGTATCGAGAACCAGCTTCAGCAGGTTGTTCGCCTCGTTAGCGCGCTGTTCACTGCGCTGGAGCGCTTCCTCTGCTTGCTTGCGCTTGGTGATATCGGTCAGCATGGCAAAGGAACCGATGAATCGGCCATGGGCATCAAGTTGCGCGGTGGCGGAAATCAGAAACCAGATTTCGTGCCCGTCCTTGTGGCGCAACCTCCGTTCATAGGTCTCGTTTTTACCTTGTTCCCGTTGCTGCATGCGCTGGACATGGTCGTCTACATCCGCTGCAAAGATGCACGTATCAAAAGGCGTTGTCCGCAGGTCTTCGAGTTCGTATCCCAATAACTCGGCCATTTTTGGGTTGATGTAGGTCGTTTGCCAGTCTGCATCGAAGGCCCATATACCCTCTTGGGCGGTTTCCACAATCCGGTGATAGCGCGCCTCGCTTGCATGGAGGGCCTCTTCGGCATGCTTGCGAGCGGTGATATCGCTGATCACCAGCCGGCATTCGAGTATGCCGTTGCTGTTCCGGACCGCGGTGGTGGCCAGATGGGCCCAGAACGGGGCGCCATCGTTTTTGACCATCCGCAATTCGCACACCTGGGGACCATTGACCGCGTTCTTTTTTTGATGCCGGTAAAAGGTGTCTTGATCAGCAACAGCGATGCATTGGGAAAAGGGCGTGTTGATCAGTGCTTCCCTGTGCACCCCAAGCATGGCTGCGGCCGTGAGATTGGCCTCCACGATCAGCCCTTTCCTGGAAAGAGTGCAATAGCCAACCGGGGCGAGATCATAAAGGTCGAAATAGCGGGCGCGTTCGGTGTCCAGCTCTACCTGGATCCGGCGAAGTTCTTCATTCTGCAGTTCCAGTTCAACCTGGTGCACGCTCAGTTCATGGAAGGTCATTCTGATTGCTTCAGGTGTTTGGCCGTCTATGGCATTCTGCGGCGCACTCGCTTTTTTCTTAACCAACTCTTCAGCTAAACTGCGTAAAGTGGTATCGCGTTGCGTCCTGCTATCGATATCGATCATGAAGATTCCTCTCGATTGGAATGATCAAGCACTGGGGAAACTGTCTCCGGCCTTGTTGTTCAAGGCAGGTTGAGCAAAAGGTATAATTATTTAAAAAAATTAGAATACGGGGAGTGATTTGGAAATGGAGTTTAATTAAAGATATAATGGATATATGAACTATCAACAGCGCGCTGAAAGGATGATGGTGCGATGACCGACCAGGGGAAAGAACTGCAGAGTTGTGAACAGATAGATGGAGGGCTGTTCCTTTGCCGCCCTTGGCCGTGGGGTGCGTGGCTACGGAATTCTTTTGGTCCTCCGTGCCATTATGGCCATTGTCCTCATCCTGTACACGGGCTTCCGGATGGTTATGATGTGGCAATGCCCCTCTACCTGTTGACAGCGACACTCGAGCGCCGTCTCTTGCCGGGAGGGCATAGTGCCGGTCAGCAAAAATAGGCCAGGATTCCTCGCTCCGGTCCGGAAGGACAAAGGCGCGGCGTGCATGGCCTTGCAAAAACGTGTCATCCTGCCTGGAGAAACAGAAGATGTTCATGAAAATAGTTTCGTACATCGTGGGCGGTTACCTTTTCCTCTGTGCCGTCGTCTTCCTGTTACAGCGGAATCTGCTCTATCTGGCCGATGAAACCCGGTTGTCTCCGGAGCAGGCGAGGGAGAGGGGGTTGCGTCCTTGGCCTTCGGCGGACCATTTTCAGGGATTCATCAGTGCGGAAGAACCGGACGGCGTCCAGGGAACGATCATCATTTTTCATGGCAATGCCGGTGCCGCTCACCATCGCGACCTCTATGTCACCGCGCTTGCCCGGCAGCATCTTCGCGTCATCCTGGCGGAATATCCCGGTTATGGCGGCCGGCCCGGCCGGCCCACGGAAGAGGTCCTGGTCAAGGATGCGCTGGCCACCACCAGGCTGGCGTGGCAACAGTTCGGCGGTCCTTTGTTTTTGTGGGGGGAGTCACTGGGATGCGGGGTGGTCGCCGCCGCTCTCAAGCAGAACGGTATTCCCATTCAAGGAACGGTGCTGTTTCTGCCTTGGGATTCGCTGCCCAATCTGGCGCAGACGCATTACTGGTATCTTCCGGCACGGTGGCTGGTGCTTGATCAATACGACAGCATTGCCAATCTTCGCGGGTATAGCGGCAATATTGCCGTCATCCTTGCCGGGGAGGATGAGGTCATTCCTGTTCGCCACGGCAAGCGGCTCTATGACGCCACCACCACCCGAAAAAAGCTGTGGGTGTTTGCCAGCGCCCGCCACAACGAGATGCCGGTTGCCCCGCACCTGCCGTGGTGGCGGGAGGTTGTGACGTTTATTGCCCAATAGGCCCGGTGGCGGGCGGGACCGGTATCAGCGGCAAGGCAGGGCTTAAAACTTGAGGGAGCCGTAGAGCATCATCGCGGTCCAGTCATCACTGCCGCCGTAATGCTGCTCGGCGGCATCATCGGGTTTGGCATAGGCGCCGACCAGGGACAGGGTGAGATGATCGGTGGCGGCCCAGTCGAAGATCAGGTCCCATTCATCGGCATAGTCGTCGCTGGTCACGCTCTCGGTCGCCGATCCGAACTGCAGCAAGGCTTCTGGTTGGTGCACGGTAAAATTGAAATAGAGCAGATGGATGGTCAGCGATTCGAGCGGCTGGACCTTGAGCCGGAGCATGTGGGCGTCGATGTTGCTGTTGGCCAGATCGTCATATTCGCCAACAATCTCGCCCTGATACCAGGTGCCCCAGTCGTTGCCGCCATAGAACAGGGGGTCGTAGTGCTGATCAAAGCTGGCATACCGGTAGGTCAGCTCCGGTTGCCACGGCACCTCGGCGAACTGATAGCTGACTGCCGCATACCAGCCATTGCCGTTCTCCTGATCGTTGTCCTTGTCTTCATGCGCATATTCGCCCGCAAACCGGAGCGGCCGCAGGATCTCGGCGCCGCCCAGGCGTGCAAAGGGTTTGATGTCGCCGCGCAGATCGTAGACCTGCATGCCGTCCCGATTGAGGTTGTCCGAGTCGAGTGCGAACAGGCTGCCGCCGAGATGGGCCGACTCGCTGAAGGCGTACTCCATGGTCACCCCGCCCGCCCTGGTATTTTGGTCGCCGAAATACTCCTTTTCAAAATCATTCATCCGATCTTCTTCGAAATAGAAGAGGTCGCCGGACCAGGGACCGGAATGCATCCGGATAATCGTGGAGAAGTCGGTGCTTCTGCGGCCGCCGAGATACCAAGCCGCCCGTTTGCCGCCGCCCTGACCCTGGCAGGCGAAGAGAAAGCCGTCGCCGACCGTGTACAGCTGCCGGCCAAGGGCAATGTCGAGGAAGTCCTGGCCGAGTGAGCTGAAGAGCTGGCCGGAGCGCCACCCGGCATAGGCTTTGTCGAGACGCAGCGAACTGACGTCGCCATGGACGTCATTGGTGCCGCCGACATCGATGCCGCCAAAGGTGTTGGCCTGAACCGCATCCACCCTGGCATAGAAGGTTTGCGAATTGGGCAGGGTGTAGCTGCCCTCGAGCCCCAGGCGGACAAGTGATTCCCACCAGTTATCGATATCGGAACCGATCACGGCCCGATCGTTGCCGTACCAGGCGTCGTCCATGCTGAAATAGGCCAGATCGAGGCCGACGGAGGCCTGGAGGAAACTGCTGTTGTCACCCTGATAGAAACGAAGCGGATTGGGTTGTTCGACTTCCTCCGCAGCCTGAACGGCGCTGGCGAGCAGGGGGGCGGCAAGGAGCAACGCGCTGACGGCTGCCATCAGGGGCGATTTCAACAGGTAGTTCATTACTGTGGTCTCTGGATTGGGGTGCACAGTGCGGGGTGAAGAACCCCTGGGTGGCGGGGTCGTGGTCCAATACCAGATTCGCACCGGGTTGGCCATGAAAACCAAAGGATGCGCCGTTCCGTCCCCCTGGTTTATTGGGGGTGGGCCCGCAGCCTAGGGCTGCAGGCCTGTTCTGTTTTGGCTTATTGGAAGATCTTGAACCGGCGGGCCGTTCTCGAACCGAATATTTGGGGCGTTTGCGGCAGGCGAGTTGAAGGCAGGTAGGCGCGGATTTTGCTGAACCAGGCCTCGTAGGTGGCCGGTTTCCCTTCGCGCAGGGCCTTGAGGGCATAGAAGGTGAATGCGCCGTTGGGGCGGCCGTTAAATTTGGTGTCGTAGCTGTATTCGGTGTCCATGCAGCCGGCCAGGAGGACGTCGCCACCGGCCCGGGTAAAGCCGCCGCGCGGGAGTACGGTGCGCAGCCCGGCCGGGGGGAGCTGATCCTTGGGCATCCAGGCCTCAAGCGGCATGAAGCGAATGCGGGGCATGCCGGGGTCGAGGTCTTCCTCTGAACCGCGGGTCACCGAACCTGAGTGGCAACTGTCCGAGATGAGGACAATGCGTACACCAGCGGCCCGGCGCGAGAACAAGGCATGGAGGTCATCGTCGAGCAGGGGGCCCTTGCTCGAGAGATCATAAGGGCAAAGGGCCTCGTCGCGTCCATCGGGCTCGTCGCCGCTCTTGTCCGGCACCCAGGTGCCGTGGCCGGAGTAGGTGAAGATCAGGCTGTCACCTTTAACCGCGCCGTCGATCAACCCGCCGATGGCCGCACTCATCGCCGCCTTGGTGGCCGCCGCGTCGAGCAGCTTTTGGACCGTGAAGCCGCGGGTGGTCAGTTCGGCCGCCCAGTCGTTGGCGTCATTGACGCAGCCGGAGAGATCGTTGGCAGTGCCTGGATAGTCGTTGATGCCGATGCAGAGTGCTTTTTTGCTCATGGTAGCCTCCTGGGAAATGAAATGGGGGAAAAGACTCCTTGTGCGGTGGGAAGGCGCCGTTGCGGCCAGGCGGGCAACGTCAGCGTCTTTGTTGATTTTTACGAGACGATATCGTGTAAGTCAAGGCTTTTTCAGAGTTTTTGTGAAGTCGCTGCCGGGCAGGAACAGTGTGCGGCAGCGGGAGGCAGGGGACTGGGACTCGAAGCGTTTGCCGGGAAAGGGGAAGGGAAAATCAGCGCGTTTCCCGGTGCTGGAGATGGGCCAGGACCAGATTGATTTCACCGTAGGAGTAGTCGTCGCCGAGGGCGGTTTTCAGATCCTTGATGGAGCGGGCGTGGATATTGGTGATGCGTTCCTCCAGATCCCGCAGCCGGTCCTTGGGCAGGAGGCCGTCGATAGCCAGGTCGCCTGATTTGATAAAAAAAGCGAGATGTCCCTCAACCGTCTGGGGAGTCAGGCCGCGCTGCTCAGCAATCTCGGAGATCGAGAGGCCGCTGTGCAGCATTTCCAGGCTGAGGTGCTTGGTATCCTCCTTTTTTCCTGCTTTTTTCGGCTCGCCGGTGGGGCCGATGGCGGCGGGATTGGGCAGGATGACCGCTTCGATGTCGTTCTCTTTGCGGTATCCGGCCACCAAGGCCACGATTTCCTCGCCGTATTTTTCGGTCAGGCGCTTGCCGATGCCCTTGATGGCCTTCAGGGCTTTGATGCTGTCGGGCAGGTGAACGGCAATCTGGATCAGGGTCTTCTGATGCAGCACCTGAAAAGGGGCGATGGCTTCATCTTTGGCCTTTTTCGTTCGCCACTGCCGCAGTTCGCGGAACAGCTCCGGATGGCCGACATCGGCCTCAGTGTAGATCGAACCGGTCTTGGCTTTGCTCTGTTCCTCTTCCATGGCAGCGGTCGACAAGGCCCGGAGATAGCGCGAGGGCGAAAAGCCTTCCCCGCAGGCAAGAACCGCCGCGAATTTGAGGGCGCATTCCTGCCGCGCCAGTTTGATCGCATCGGTAATGCGCTTGCGCACTTCCTTGTTGTCCGATTCAACTTCCAGGCCGTCCACGCAGGGTTTGAGGATGGTTTCGAATTTTTCCCGGAAATAGGCGGCGGCCTTGGCGAGGCGCTCGGCAACAATCGGATCAATGGCCGGTTCGGTATCGGCAGCAAACAGCGATTGCAATTGCCGCCTGAAATTGTCGCCCACAGTGCAGATCGCTTCCAGGGTTTGCTGCTGGACATCGAACAGATCGGCCCCGGCGGTCACCTGGACAATGCTCGCGTTGCCCCGGATCAGCCCGACCAACCGGCCCAGCAGCCGGGCCAGGGTCTGGAAATCGAAACATTCGAGCAGCAACTGCTGCTGATAGCGGACCTTGGCAGCCTGCAAGGTTGCTTCGTTTGGGGCGCGATTTTCGAGCGCGGCGACAAAATCCAGCACCACCGGGTCAGTCTTGACGGCGCGGGGCGAGATGGGCGTGCTGAGCACCAGCCCCTCGAAGGTGCGGCAGCGGCTCAGGCCCACATAGACCTGGCCGTGGGCAAAGGCGGCCTGAGCGTCGATCACTGCTTTGTCAAAGGTCAGCCCCTGGCTCTTGTGGATGGTAATGGCCCAGGCCGGTTTGAGCGGATGCTGGTTAAAACTGCCGATCACCTTCTGCGAGATCTCGGCGGTCTCCGGATCAACCTTGTATTCGATGTTCTCCCAGGTGACCGGCCCGACCTCGATGATCTCGGTTTCCCCCGGACAATCGACCTTGATTTTCTCCCGGCTCATGCCGCTGATCGTGCCGATCTTGCCGTTGAAATAGCGCTTTTCCGGGGAGGAGTCGTTGCGGACAAACATTACCTGTGCCCCCACCTTCAGCTCCAGGCTGGCGGCGGTGGGATAGGCGTATTCGGGAAAGGCACCCTCAACCCCGGCCTCGAACCGGCGGCTGGTGCCGGGCAGGGCTTCGAGTTTGGTCCGGTTGATGGTGTCGGCGCTGCTGTTGTGGGTGCAGAGGGTGATGTAGCCGTCCTCTTCGCGCGGCGAGAAATCGGGCTGAAAGCGGGAGTTGAGCAATTCCAGGCTGGCCGCATCGAGGCGGTTATCGCGCACCCGGTTGAGCAGGTCAATGAAGCGGCTATCCGACTGGCGGTAGATGTGCTTGAGTTCGATCGGAATAAGTTCGATTCGCCGCAGGGCGGTGCTGCTGAAAAAATAGGGCGACTCGTAGTGTTGGCGCAACAGCTGCCACTCCCCCTCCTTGACCACCGGCGCCAGCTGCTGCAGATCGCCGATCATCAGCACCTGCACCCCGCCAAAGGGCAGCTCGGAGCGACGGTAGCGGCGCAGGACGGAATCAACCCCGTCCAAAAGATCGGCCCGGACCATGCTGATCTCGTCGATCACCAGCAGGTCGAGGCTTTTCATGATGTTGCGTTTTTCCCGGCTGACCCGATGCTGGCCAGTGTGCAGTTCCGTGCCGGGAAGGCAGGGGCCGAAGGGCAGCTGGAAAAAAGAGTGGAGAGTGACGCCGCCGGCGTTGATGGCCGCGACCCCGGTGGGTGCGGTGACCACCAGCCGTTTGTGGGTCTGCTTTTTGATGGCGTGGAGGAAGGTGGTCTTGCCGGTGCCCGCCTTGCCGGTGAGAAAGACGGCGCAGTTGGTGTGCTCGACAAAGGCTTCCGCCAGTTTGAGTTCGGGGTTGGCAACGCTCATGATGGATTGGGACGGCAGAGGGAGGAAACGATCAGGGAATGCAATGCGGGCAAACTACCTTATTTGGCCGCCCACGGCAAGCAACCTTCATTCATCGGGTTTGCGGCGCAGGGCCTTGATTCGCCCCTGGCGGACCTTGCTCTCCACCCGCCGCTTGCGGGCCGCCTTGGTCGGTTGGGTGGGCCGCCGCTTTTTTTGCACCACGCCTGCCGCTCGGATGATCTCGGCCAACCGCTCCAGGGCCGCTTCCCGATTCTTTTCCAGGCTGCGAAACTCCTGGGCCTTGATCACCAGCACGCCGTCTTCAGTCAGACGCTGATCGCGCAGGGCCAGGAGTCTATTTTTATAAGCCTCCGGCAGGGAGGATTGGCGGATATCGAACCGCAGATGCACCGCGTTGGAGACCTTGTTGACATTCTGGCCGCCCGAGCCCTGGGCGCGGATGGCGGTCAGTTCAACCTCGGTAGCATCGATGGCCAGGTTGGGGGTAATGGGGATGGTTGGCATAATTTTCTTAGCACTCTTTGTTTATTGCCATCCTACGCCGCTAACCAGCCGCGCGGCTTTTTGCGTCGGCTGAATTAGCCTTGTTGGGCGAGATAAGGTGGTTGTGAAAGCCTATAATCGACTTGCAGTGCAACGTCATACAGCACTTCATAGACTGCCTCCTCAAACCCTCGAAAGTAAGAAATTTCATTGATAAAACTTTTTTCGCCATGAGCAATGCTGTTGCGTCGACTCACCAAAGTTCGAAGTTTGGCTTCATTTTTTTCTGCAATACTCGTATTTAAGTCAGCGGTCTTGAGTAGATCTATCAATACTTCTGGCCACAGATTGGATTTAGTGTCGACATCCGGAAATTTTGGGTTGCTTGCCAGGTGATCAATCTGGAACTTTTCAATTTTGTTCAACATGTCATCACATGGTAGATTCCTGAGAGAACTCAGAGCGTCCCGTAGGGCGAATGCTTTTGTGCTTGATGGTAAATGTTCGCACTTCCCCGCAGTTTTTGCGGCTGCGTCATAAAAGACCGTTAAAGTGTTTTTGATAAACCCCTCATAATGCGCATAAAGCATAGCCCATCCAGCCCTAAGTAAGGCTGCCTTTTGAGAGTTCGTTAAACCAGGCCCAGAGATGAGGACTCTCATCGCGGCAATTTCCCTCTCACGCCAATCTAGATCCTGTGTGATTATATCGATGGGGATCATTCGTCACACAAGTGTTTGGTAACAATTGATATTCTTTGTCCAAGCTTCTCGATAGTATTTGCCCCTGGACCAGTCGCGGCTCTGAACTCTGTACTATTAAATGCAACCTGCAGGCGATCCCTAATAATGGCTGGTGAGAGTGGTCGGAGATCATCGAGGTGAACTGAGAATGTGGCTACAACCGCTTCGTAGTAAGCAGGTGCAAGGCGACCAGTGGGTTCACCTTCTGGATTAAATCTTGTAAAAGCTGAATCGCTAAGTTTTTCTTCAATTACAGTAAAAACATCTTCAAAGTGATTCTTTCGCTCTAACAGATCAAATTGAATCCTTCCAAACAACGTGTCTTCCATCAATGAGTCAAGCCACTCCTCGATGTTGCCCTTAAATTTATCTCTATACAGGGTTACTGCAAAGAATCGAAGGACTAACTCTTCATCTGCCCTTTTTTCTTTAAATGTATCAGGCAATTTAGATATTGATTGTACAAATGGATCGAACTTGGCCATTTCTTGTATTGCATCGTAAAAAACATCTCCACCTTCAACCATTCTAGAAGAGCAGTTTCTTATTTCCTGAGCTGAAAGAAGTGCGCCGCCGGTGTTTAAACGCTTAAACATTTCGTATTTTACAAATGAATCTCCAGATTTATTGATTATTGTTGCACGGATTGGAGTTCTTTTAATCTTTAGACGAACAGTTGTAGATAGGTCGTCAATGCAGAGGCCATTCAAAGAGTCAAGTATGTCGCACCCAGAAAGGATAAGTTGTGGCTCATTTATTGATAAGTGATCTAGAAACTGCAGGACTGTACTTGTTCTCTGCAGACCATCAATTAGTTCCAATACACCATTGTCGCCTTCAATAAGGAAAATTGGTGGAATTGGTAGTCCAAGTATAATTGATTCGATTAATCTTGATCTTTGTTCATTAGTCCATCGGAATAACCTTTGGTATTCAGGTCGAATGACAATTTCTTTATCGTTGTGGAGGTTTAGCAATTCGCCAAAAGAGAAATCAACTGCTGTAGTTCGAATTTCACGATCAAAATTTTCTGTACTACTCATGTATCCTCTCCTATTCATTATAGATTACATTGACGCTTAGACTTGGACGCCCAACCGTGTTGTTGGGCAAAAAACGAGATTTGTTTACAGATTAGCTAAACTTGTATAATGAAGTGAATTCGCTATGTTATCATTTATACCTGTGGATGTCCAGTTGTTAGGACAAACTCCAACGACATGCTATCCACCCGGTGTGTAAAGGGTTGAGGTGCTGGCGAAAATGGGAAAAACTCCCCGCTTAGTTATTTCGAGTGGAGCGAGAAATCTCTAGAATTATTATGAGATTTCTCCTCGCTGTGCTCGTCGACATGACAGAAGTCGACTTATTGCGAAACCATCAAGTCTATTTCCGCCACCCTCAGCATCCGGGCCCCGGCCGCCTGCATCTCGGCCAGGGCGCGGATGCTGTCGCCCGGCTGCAGATCGACCCCGGCGACGGCATCGCTGAGCACGGTCACCGTCAGGCCACGTTTCCGGGCATCGAGGACCGTGGTCCGCACGCAGTAATCGGTGGCCAGGCCGCCGATGCAGAGGTGGTCGATCCCGTGTTCCGCCAGCAATTGCGAAAATGTCGTTCCTGTTTCTTCCACTCCGTCAAAGGCGGAATAGCCGTCCAGGCGCTCATCGATCCCCTTGAAGAGCAGGATCGTCCCGGCGGGCAACCGCAGTTCCGGATGGAAGGCGGCGCCAACGCTGTCCTGGACGCAATGCACCGGCCAGGGGCCGCCAAAGGGTTGGAAATGGTGGGTCTGCGGCGGATGCCAGTCCCGGGTGGCAAAGACCGGCAGTCCGGCTGCGGCAAAGGCTGCCGCCGCCCGGTTGAGCGGTTCCACCACCCGGTCGCCAGCCGGAATCGCCAGAGCCCCGCCGGGACAAAAATCGTTCTGCACATCCACCAGGATTAACGCCATTTTTTCGTTCATCATCCCTTCCTCTCGCCGCCTGCCGCCTGGATCAGGGTGTTGCGCAGTTCCTTGAGTCGGGCCGAGATCGACACCTTGTAGCGATGCGGATTGACAAACCGGCGGCAGCCCTGGGGCAGGAGTGCCATTTCCTGGCGGCAGCGTTCGGCCATGCGGTCGAGCGGTTCCGGGGCCAGGGTTCGGCGACCGTCCGCCATCACGGTTTGCCGCAGGTCGACCAGTTGGATGGTGCCTGGCAGGGTGGTCTGCTGCAAGGGGTTGACCGGGTCAAAAACCGTGGCGCCGGCAGCAAGCGCATCATCTTCCAGGCAGACCACATCCTGGACATAACCGCCCTCCGGACCGATGGCGCGCAGGACCCGCTTGCTCCCCGGCAGCGTGGCTTTGGCCATGTCACTGGTGATCTTCATTTTCGGCTGGCCGTCGATGGCCACCAGTTTGTAGACCCCGCCCAGAGCGCCGCCGCCGGTTCCGGCCGCAGTGGCCAGCTTGGTGCCGACGCCGTAGATGTCCACCCGGCCGCCTTCTTCGCGGATCGAATCGATCACCTGTTCGTCGAGTTCGTTGGAGGCGAGAATGCGCACCTCGGGAAACCCGGCTGCATCGAACATCCGCCGGGCTTCACGCGAGAGATAGGCCAGGTCGCCGGAATCGAGGCGGATACCGCGCAGGCTGTGGCCCCGGTCCCGCAGTTCGCGGGCCACGGTGATGGCGTTGGGCACGCCGCTTTTCAGGGTATCGTAGGTGTCGACCAGCAGCACGCTGCTGTCGGGGAAGGCATCGGCATAGGCGCGGAAGGCGGTCAGTTCGTCGGCAAAGGACTGCACCCAGCTGTGGGCATGGGTGCCGCGCACCGGCAGACCGTAGCACAGGCCCGCCAGCACGTTGCTGGTGCCCCTGGCCCCGCCGATACAGGCGGCGCGCGACGCGGACAGGCCGCCGTCCGGTCCTTGGGCGCGGCGCAGGCCGAATTCGATGACTTCGTTCCCGGCAGCGGCATGGCAGATGCGGGCCGCCTTGGTCGCCACCAGGGTCTGAAAATTGATGAGGTTGAGCAGCACGGTTTCCACCAACTGCACTTCGGCCAGGGCACCGGAGACCGTGAGCAGGGGCTCGTTGGCAAAGACCACCGTGCCCTCGGGCGGCGCTTTGATCGTGCCCCGGAAGCGGAAGGCGCGGAGAAAATCGAGGAACCGGGGCTTGAACAGACCCAGGCCGCCCAGATAGTCGATTTCATCGGCAGTAAAATGCAGATTCTCCAGGCAGTCCAGGGCCGGTTCCAGACCGGCGAACACGGCGTAGCCGCCGGCAAAGGGATTGGTGCGGAAATAGAGATCGAACACCGCCGTCTTCTCGGCCATACCTTCTTCAAGGTAGCCGGCCAGCATGGTCAATTCGTAGAGATCGGTCAGCAGGGGGGAGAGGCGCATGGGTTGCTCCGGAAGGTGTCGAGGGCTGTAGCCGCTCTTGCTGGGCATTGCCGCGGCCGGATGAACCCGCGCGGACCAGTCAATGGACCGCTTGAGCGTTTAAACGGAAGATCGGTGTGTTAAAATGTATAATAATCTATTGAACTTGATAAAGCAAATCCGTGACCGCCGCAAGCTCTTTCCGCAGGCAGGATGAATGCATCCGGTTAGCCGGTCCTGACGCAAGTTTTTGATGGCGCGGGCGGTGGTCGTTTGCCGGGTAGCGATTTCTTGATATGCTCGAATGGTTTTTTCCTTGTGGACAATCTGCTAATAATTACCTAAAAATTGAAAATACATTGTGCGGTGCATGCTTATGTCCGTCATGGCGACGACTTCTTTCGCGGAGCCGCTCCTTTTTGACGGACACGGAACCAATAAGCACGACTGAATCGGCAAAGCGCAGAACCCTTTCCGGTGCGGTAACGAACCCTCCTTTGAAAGTGGATGCCGTGTATTTTTAGACATTCGGAGCTCGTTGCATGGAAAAGAAGAAAAGCTGGGATGACGTGCCATCGCTGAACGGGTTGGAGATGGATTGGGAGTTTCAGGCGGAATCAGCCAAAAATAAACGATCCTTTTCCCGGATGAACAAGGAAGCGGCGGCCAAACTTTTCCAGACCAAAGAGATTTTGGTCAAGATTGCCGCCGGCGACCAAACCTGCACGGCCCGCTTGCTCGACCTCTGTGAAGGCGGTTTGTCCTTGGCCGTACCCGTTCAACTCAAGCCACATCTCCCTATTAAAGTAGGTTTCTTCCTCGGTCAGATGAAGATTATCTCAAAGGCGGAAGTGCGCCATGTCCGCAAGAGTGCGGATCAGTACATAACCGGAATCGAGTTTGTCGACCTCGACAGCGTATCCGCGGAGTTTCTGCGAGAACTGTACGCCTCGCAGATTTTTCGCCACGCCCTGTAAATCCCCCTTTCGTTTTTTTCCTGTTGTTGAACAGGGCAGGCCTGTTGTACCCGATTCATTGTGCACCTTCCTGCCCCGGTCAACCGGGACCTCACCGTTCACAACGGTCCCGAATCGTGGTACAGTTTCTTTTGATAGAGGGCAAATCGCCCGGAATTCGTCACCCGCACCCCATCGGAGGCCATGCATTCCGATTCCATGTCACCACAAGCAAAGACTCCCGGCCGGGAAGAAGTCCTTCTGCGGATCGTCAGGGAACTGATCGACGAACTGCACCCGGAGGCTGGTCATTTTTATCATCTGACCCTGGACAGTTCCTTGGATCGCGACCTGGGGCTGAACAGTCTGGCCAGGATGGAACTGCTGACCCGGCTTGAACGGGAGTTCAATCGTGCCTTGTCCGAGCAGGTGCTGGCAACAGCGGAGAGTCCCCGTGATCTGCTGCGGCACCTCGCTGCCGCGAAAACCGCCGGGCCTGCGGTCAAGACCATGCAAGCGGCTCCGGCCGGGTTGCAGGACGCTGCCGATCTCGCCCCCCATGCCGCCGATACCCTGGTGGCGGTTCTGGAGAGCCACGTCCGTTCCCATCCGGATCGCATCCATCTCATTTTTGAGCCGACTGCCGGGGAGAGCAGGCCGCTGACCTATGGGGAGCTGCATGCCGGCGCTCTGAAGCTGGCCGCTGGCTTGCGGCGCTGCAATCTCGATCCGGGCGAGACCGTGGCCATCATGCTGCCCACCGGGCACGACTATTTTTTCGCCTACTTCGCGGTGCTGCTCGCCGGTGCCATTCCAGTGCCGCTCTATCCTCCAGCGCGGCCCACCCAGATCGAGGAGCATCTGCGGCGGCATCGGGGTATTCTGCGCAACGCCGGAGCAAGAATCCTGATTACCGTGCCCGAGGTCAAAACCATCGGCACCCTCCTCAAGGCGCAGGTGGAAACCCTGGTCCTGGTGGACACGGTGGCCGCGCTTTCCGGCCAGGCCGAGGCGTGCACCCCCGTCCCCGCCCGACCCGGCGATATCGCCTTTATCCAGTACACCTCCGGTTCCACCGGCGATCCCAAGGGTGTGGTTCTCACCCACGCCAACCTGCTGGCCAACATCCGGGCCATGGGACAGGCCACCGAGGTCACCGGGGCCGACGTCTTTGTCAGCTGGCTGCCGCTCTATCACGACATGGGGTTGATCGGGGCCTGGCTGGGCAGCCTCTATTACGGCTGCCGCCTGGTTATTCTGCCGCCGCTCTCCTTTCTCGCCCGGCCGGAGAGCTGGCTGTGGGCCATCCATCGCCACCGGGGCACGCTCTCGGCCTCGCCCAATTTCGGGTATGATTTCTGCTGCCGCCGCCTGAGTGACGAGGTGCTCACCGGTTTGGATCTGAGCTGCTGGCGGCTGGCCTTCAACGGGGCCGAGCCGGTCAGCCCGGAAACCGTTACCGCCTTTGGCCAGCGTTTTGCCGCCTACGGATTTGCGCCCGAGGCCGCAGCGCCGGTTTACGGTCTGGCCGAATGCTCGGTGGGGCTGGCCTTTCCACCGCTGCATCGGGGGCCGGTGATCGACCGGGTCAGACGCGCTGCCCTGGTTGAGACGGGGCTGGCTGAACCCGCCGGAGCCGATGATGCCAGCGCCCTGCGCTTTGTATCCTGCGGCCGACCGCTGCCCGGTCATCAGATCAGGATTGTCGATCCGGCGGACCGGGAATTGCCCGACCGTCGTCAGGGGCAGTTGCAGTTCAAGGGGCCATCGGCCACCAGCGGCTACTTCCGCAGCCCGGAAAAGACCCGCGCCCTCTTTCACGGCGACTGGCTTGACACCGGCGATCTGGCCTACAGCGCCGGGGGCGAGGTCTACATCACCAGCCGGGTCAAGGACATCATCATCCAGGGCGGCAGGAATATCTATCCCCATGAACTGGAGGAAGCGGTGGGCAACCTGGCCGGCGTCCGCCGGGGGTGTGTCGCCGTGTTCGCCAGCCCGGACCCCCAGACCGGCACTGAACGGCTGATCGTGCTGGCCGAGTCGCGAATGCGGGACGAAGCCTCGCAGCAGGAACTGCGTGGCCGCATCGTCAATCTCGCCGTCGACCTGGTGGGCATGCCGCCGAATGAGGTGGTGATCGCGCCGCCGGGTGCGGTGCTCAAGACTTCGAGCGGCAAGATCCGGCGGGCCGCCTGTCGGGAACTGTACGAGAAGGGCGCCATCGGCCGGGAAGGCCGCTCGCTGTGGCTCCAGCTGGTCCGCCTTAGCCTGGCGGGTGTGGTGCCGCAACTGCGCCGGCTGGCGCGCCGGTCTGGCGAGGGGCTCTATGCGGCGTATTGCTGGCTGCTGTTCGGCCTGATCGGGGTGCCGCTTTGGCTGCTGGTCCTCCTGCTGCCGACGGTGGGGGCGAGATGGGGGGCAATCCGGCGGGGACTGCGGCTGTTCATCGTCCTCTCCGGCACCAAGGTGGCAGTGGATGGCCTGGGCAACCTGTCTCCGGATCAGCCGTTTATTCTGGCCGCCAATCACGCCAGTTATCTCGACAGCCTGATCTTGGCGGCAACCCTGCCGGTGCCGGTGCGCTTTGTCGCCAAGGCCGAGCTGGCGGAGCAGTTTTTTGCCCGGACCCTGCTGGCCCGGCTGGATACCCTCTTTGTCGAGCGGTTTGACGCGGCCAAGGGGGTGGAGGACGCCCGCCGGATCGCTGCCCTGGCGGCAGCCAACGAGCGGCCGCTGTTTTTTGTTGAAGGCACCCTGCAACGGATGACCGGCTTGCTGCCCTTTCAGCTGGGTGCCTTTGTTGCCGCAGCCCAGGCCGGGGTGGCGGTGGTGCCGGTGACCATCCGCGGTACCCGGAACAAGCTCCGGGGCGGTTCCTGGTTTCCCCGCACCGGGCCGGTCAGTGTGCTCCTTTCTCAACCCATGCTGCCGGCGGGCAGCGACTGGAACAGCGTGATCAGGCTGCGCGATCAGGTTCGGGCCGAGATCCTGCGCCACTGCGGCGAACCGGATCTGGCCACCATCTACACCTCGCTGGCCCAGATGGACATCCATCGAACCGAATCGGACAGGGGAGGGCCACATGACCACCGTCAGCCAGAATAACCCAGTCGCCGTCAACACCAGCCGCATTGCCGCCGTCGAGGCCGGAACCTTGCCCGGTCTGCTGCTGCGCCGGGTGGAACGTACCCCCGATCTGCCCGCCTATCATCAGTATGACCGCGATCAGGACAGATGGGTGACCTGGAGCTGGCGGGAAGTTTCCCGTGAAATCGCCCGGTGGCGGCAGGCGCTGGCGACGGAGGCGCTCGCTCCGGGCGACCGGGTGGCGATCCTGCTGGCCAATTCGGTGGAATGGATCTGTTTCGAGCAAGCCGCCCTTGGGCTCGGTCTGGTGGTGGTGCCACTGTACACCTGGGACAGTCCCGAGAATCTGGCCTATCTGCTCCGGGATTCGGGCTGCCGCCTGCTGCTGACCGGATCGATGGACCAGTGGCAGCAGCTGGCTCCGCTACGCGTCCGGTTTCCGGACCTCAGCCGAGTGCTCTGCCTGGAGCACCACGCACTCCCGCAACCAGCCGGGTTGTCTATCACTCCGGTGGACGGCTGGCTGCCCGAGACGGCGGCAGAGCAGCCGCTTGCCGATTCGCTCACTCCGCACAGCCTGGCCACGATCATCTACACTTCTGGCACCACCGGCCCGCCCAAGGGGGTAATGCTCTCCCACGCCAACATTCTGTGGAACGCCGAGGCCATCCTGCGAGTAATCAGCTGCACCCCTGCCGACAAGCTGCTCTCCTTTCTGCCGCTGTCGCATGCCTTTGAGCGTACCGTGGGCTATTACACCCCGATGATGGCGGGCTGTTCGGTGGCCTACAGCCGATCCATGGAGCAACTGGCGGAGGATATGCGGATCATGCAGCCGACCATTCTCATCTCGGTGCCGCGCGTCTATGAGAAGATCTACGCCCGGGTGCGCCTGCAACTGCACGACAAGAGCCCGCTGGCCCGAGGATTGTTTGATCTGACTCTGGTGGTCGGCTGGCGCCGGTTCGAGGCCTCGCAGGGCCGGGGCCGGGCATCGCTTGTGCTCGACCGATTGTGGTGGCCGCTGCTCCATCGTCTGGTGGCCAGGAAGGTCCTTGACCGGCTCGGCGGCCGGGTCCGCTTTGCGGTGAGCGGCGGTGCGCCGCTGCTGGAATCGGTATCGCGCTTTTTCCTCAGCCTGGGGCTGGATCTGATTCAGGGCTACGGGTTGACCGAGGCGGCGCCGGTGGTCAGCGCCAATACGCCGGAACGCAATGTGCCGGCATCGGTGGGGCCGCCTCTTCCCGGTGTGGAGTGGGAGATCGGCGCGGACAGCGAACTGCTGGTGCGCAGTCCCGGCCTGATGCTGGGCTACTGGAACCAGCCGGAGCGGACCGGCGAGGCTATCGGCCACGAGGGCTGGCTCCATACCGGCGATGTGGTGGAGATGCAAGACGGGGCGCTGTATATTCGGGGGCGCCTTAAGGAGATCATCGTGACCTCGACCGGCGAAAAGGTGGCGCCCGCGGATCTGGAGATGGTGCTCACCGCCGATCCCTTGGTGGATCATGCGCTGGTGGTCGGCGAGGGACGGCCCTGTCTCGCCGCGTTGCTGGTACTGCAGCCGGCAGCCTGGGAGAAACTGGCTCAAAGCTGCGGGTTGGACCCTCGCAGTCCCGAATCGCTTGCGGCAGATTCCGCCCGGGCAGCCGTGCTCCACACCCTGGAAGCACTGCTGCGGGCTTTCCCCGCCCATGCCCAAATCCGGTCAGTGGGGCTGTTGCTTGACGAATGGAGCATTGCCAACGGGATGCTGACCCCGACCCTGAAACTGAAACGCACCGTGATCGAAGCGCGCTATCGGGCGGTCATTGAGGCATTGTATACCGGACATGAGATCCCGGAGTGAGCGGAATGGCAGATGGTATCGCCGCGGTTACAATGCGGGATGGGGGAAGGGGACAGACGAAACCGCTCGCGAATTGCGCCCACGGCCTCAGAGAGATTCGTTTCAACGGGGCCGGGAGGATGGGGTGAGCCGGTCAGGGGGCAGGAAAAACACAAACCAGTTGCGAACACTCCGCCGCACCCCGTCCAGGGGGATGGGATGCGGCGGCAGCTGTACGGCAAAGGAGACTCTGGCAAGCTCTGCCAGAGCGGCTTTTTGGCAGGGCCAGCTTAGCGGCAGGGAATCACTTTGCGGAAGCTGTCCTTGGTCCAGATCATCTGACCGTCGGGTGTTTTGCCGTCGGATTTCCATTTGTCGGTCACCTGCAAGCAATAGGAACCCATGTTGATGACCTCCGGCTCCTTATTCCCCGGCGTTTCTCCGCCAATGCGCATCAGATCGGGGTTGGTCGACTGATAGTTGGGGGCGATGGTGGCCGCGCCGCACCCGGCCAGGGCAACGGCAACAACGGCGTAGACCAAAAAAGCGCATATTTTTTTCATGATTTGTTCTCCTAAACGTATCTGTTTATGAATGAGGTTCCAAAACCATTTGTTCACGGTTAGCGGACTTTGACAAATTGACAAAAATTGGACCTCTGCGGGAGCAGGCTGACGGAAGTCCCAACGGCACATTTGAGACAAAATGTAATGGATGCCAACGGTTTGTGAAAGTTTTTTTTGCAATTTGCTGTATCGCAGCCTCCTGCCTTCAATACCCATCATGCTGTTTGCGTGCAATACGGCAGCAGGAACGCCTCCGGCTGCGCAAGCGCTTCCGTGCGCTTCAATATGCCGCGAGACCACAAAAAATATCCACCCCAAGGCTCGTTCCTGCTCTTTACAGCATATTGCCGATCGGCTGCCCACCCTCCTGGATTCGTTCCAACTGGTCGGCGAGATCGTCGATTTCCGTTTGCCAGTACAGGCGTGATCCGAAATCGGGCATGACAGTGGTGCTCCCGTCCTCAACTACCTGATGGGCGCACCAGGCGGAATAGTGGATAAAGCGCATGGCCCGCAGGGGTTCGATCAGGCGGAGGCTGGTACGGTCAAAGGGTCTGAAGGTTTCATAGCCCTCGAGCAGCAGATCCGTCTCCACAAAGGCATCGTCCAGAGTTCCGGGCAGCAGCATCCAGAAATCCTGCACCGGCGGTCCCACGACCATGTCATCAAAATCAATCAGAAAGAAGGATTCGCCGGGGCGGTAGATCAGGTTGCCCGCATGGCAGTCGCCATGAATCCTGATGGCTTCGCGGCCGGCGAACATCGGCTCGATGGCCGCGATAATCTCGGCGGTGATCCGCGTGTACGGCCCGATCAGGTCTTCGGGAACAAGGCCGCTGGCGCGGATGAATTCCACCTGGGCCGCGGTGGTGACCGCCGGGTGCATCCGGTTCCGGTCGCGGGGCGTCCTGCGCGCCCCCACCATGTGCATGCGCCCGAGCAGGCGGCCGATGGCCAGCCATTGCTCCTCCGTGAATTCATCGACGCAGCGTCCTCCCTTTTTGGGGAAAACGGCAAAATACATCGATGCATACCGGCCAAGCGTGCCGCCCTGGTGCAAGGGCAGTGGCGCGATGACCGGGAGTTCTTCCGCCGCCAGTTCCAAAAGAAAATTATGCTCATCCTGGAGGGCTTGCGGCGACCATCGTCCCGGCCGGTAGAATTTGACGACCATGCCGTTACCGTTCCTGTCCTCGACCTCGTAGACACGGTTGATGTAGCTGTTGTAGGGCCGGCACAGATTGGTGCAGGCAAGGCCCAATGCCGATTCGACCTGCTCCAGGATGCGCTCCGGCGTCAGGCCGTTGAAGGCTGAAGGCTCATTGCTGGTTTCAGAGGAATCCATCGTTGTTGCATCTCCTTGATTGCCGTGGCGTTGGTGTAACCCGGCAAGCGTTTGCGGCACAGAAAAGAGCGGCCGGACGGGGTGGGCTCGCGGTGGCCGGTAGCGTCAGTGCCACATCCGGGCGTGCTTCGTTCCAAAGCAGGAACTCTACCATGTTTAGGATGGAAAGGGTGCAGGTGTTTCGTCCGTGCGGACAAGTGGTGGCCAGCTGATCAAAAAAATTAACGTATATTCAAATATAAAGATCAGGTTGCATCCGAATTTTCTGTTTGGCATTGGGGGGACACTAGAGTGTATTGCCGACGATGTATGCACCAAAAAGAAGGCTGGAAAATTGATGGGCAGTAGGGGCAAGGCATGCAAACAGACGCGGAGACTCTCAATCAACGATTGCGCTGCTCCCCGACGCTTGCCGTGATGGAGCAGGGCATCCGCTGGGTGCTTTGCCGGCAGTTGTGGTGCCATTCGCGGCAGCCTGGCACTCATTGTCGGCATGCCATTCTCCACACTTCGGTCTTGACGGACAGCAGTCTATGGCTCATTATCGCTGGCATGACCGGTACGGAAGCGTTCCCTCGCGCTATCACTCAACCATTGGAGAACACAGATGAAAATAGTGGCTTTTAACGGCAGTCCCAATAAAAACGGCAACACCTGGCATGCCATCAAGATGGTGACCGATGAGTTGGAGAAAGAAGGTGTTGCCACCGAAATCATCCATGTCGGCAACAAGGCGATCAGGGGCTGTCTCGCCTGCGGTCAGTGCGTGAAAAAAAGAAACGAACAATGTGTGCAGGCCGATGATCAGGTCAACGAATGGATTCAAAAAGTCAAGGAGGCCGATGGCATGATTATTGGCTCTCCGGTGCATTTTTCGGCCATTGGCGGCACCATGAAATCCTTTCTCGACCGGTTTTTTTATGTGACCGGCGTCAATGACAGCATGTTGCGGCACAAGGTTGGGGCGGCGGTGGTGGCGGTGCGGCGTTCCGGAGGGCTGCCGACCTTTAATCAGCTCAATAATTTTTTGTGCTATTCTGAAATGTTAATCCCGACGTCCAACTATTGGAACGTCATCCATGGCACCCGGCCGGGAGAGGCAACCCGCGATGAGGAAGGCGCGCAGATCATGCGGACGCTCGGCAAGAACATGGCCTGGCTGCTGAAGCTGGTCGAGCACGGCAAGGGAGCAGTTACCCCGCCGGAGCGGGAAAACAAAATCTGGATGAATTTTATTCGCTGAAGCGGCTCCGGTCCATCAACAACAAACCGCTCGCAGTTCAGGCAGATGACCTGGCGGCGAGCGGTCTCTCAATGGCTACGGCTGGTTCAACCGTATAGCTCTTTGCAAGCATTGTTCAATCCATCGGTTGGTTGCCGGGCCTGCAAACAGAGTGGTGAGGCGCGTTTTTTTTCGATCCATGAAGCCTTTTGCACAATGATGGGATTATATGCGTTCGCATCTCACGAGACATGTGCAATTTATATGGTCATATTCGAGCGCTAGCGAGAAATCTCGTCTCCGTTGCGCCGCGAGATTTTTTCCGGAGGCCGAAATGCACAGTATGCGGACGTTCCTTGTGCAGCAGGCTCCATTTTAGAGCACTTTTTTTAACAGGTGTATATGGGCAGGCCCGATACCGCAGCAACCCCCGACGATATGGGCGCCTAAAGCGACCCATTTTTTAGCTTCCTGCGCATAGTCTTCTGGTGAAATCACGTTGGCGAACTGCCAGTTTGGCATGATGAACTGCCCGGAATGCGCATACACGCCGCGTTTGCCGTGCCAGTGGGCGCTGAGAATGGTGAAGGCGTCAGCCGCGTCCCTGGTTTCGGTATGCATGATAAAGGCAGCGTCGCCACCGATTCGGGCTAATGCCTCGATTCCCTCTGCGAGCGTCTGTTCACTTGCCCACAGCATGATTGCACCGCTCGCCGTTCGCCTGCAACTGAATCCGAGCCAAACCGGAAGCCCGGACCGTAAAGCTGCCTCGACAGCCAGCGATCCCTGGGTGATATCTTCTATCATTTCAACAAGCAGAAGGTCCGCGCCTGCTTCTGCAAGGATCATCGCCTGTTGGCGATACCAGGCCAAGGCATCGGCTACGGGTGGATAACATTTTCGAGGATCAGTACAGAAAGTGGTGGGCGCGATAGATCCGGCAATGGCGACCGGACGCTTTGCCGCCCTGTCCCGCGCCTTGATCGCAAGTGCAATCGAATCCGAGTTGAGGCGATGAAAATGCGCCTGAAGCCCGGCCCGGATAAGCATATGTTTGGCCAGTGAAAAAGAATTGCACGTGATGATGTCGGCCCCGGCACGAATGTAGTCTTCATGAACAGCTTGCACGATTTCCGGGGCAGTACGAATGGCCTCGGCGCTCCAGGCCGCACGGTTCATCGGGACGCCACGCCGTTCAAGTTCGGTCCCTGTCGCGCCGTCGAGAAGAACGGTTTGGTTGCGCGCAATTTTGTCAGCAATGAAATCAAGATGCATAATCCTGGTCCCTAATGGTTCATGGCTTATTCCGAGCGCAGGGCCTCGAGCGGGTTGAGCAGGGCGGCTTGACGGGCGGGCAGAATTGAGGCGAGAATGCCGATCAGGAGAGCGAGCATTTCAGCCAAGACCACAAAGCTCCAGGGAGTGTGCACCGGCAGCAACGGGACAAAGGCATGGATGAGGGTGGCGCAGGCAAATCCCGCGAGCAGTCCGGCAACTCCGCCCAGGGCCGCCAGCAGGGTGCCCTCAAAGAGAAAAATGAGCAGAATCTGGGCCTGCGTCGCGCCGACGGCGCGTAAGAGGCCGATCTCGCCGGTCCGCTCGCGCACCGCAATGGTCATCACCGTGAAGATGCCGACACTGCCCACCAACAACGAAATCCCGCCCAAAGCACCGACCGCCACCGTGAGCATCCCCAGCACCGAACCCAGCACATCGAGCATCTGCTGCTGGGTGGTGATGGTGAAATCCTCCTGCCCGTGGCGCGCCAGCAGGAGCCGCTTGATCGCTGCCACCATCTCCCCGGCCTCGGCCCCTTCCCGATACAACACATCGATTTCCATCAGCCCGTCGCGGTTGAACAGGTCCAGAGCGCGCACCGCCGGGATATAGACGGTATCGTCCATGTCAAAGCCGAGAATCTGCCCCTTGGATTCCATCACCCCGATTACCCTGGTCGGCTGGTTGCCGATCTGGATGCGCTCGCCCAGTGGATTGCGGCCGGGAAACAATTCCTCGCGCACCTTGTGGCCAAGCACCACGAAGGGACGGGCGGTGCGGGCGTCGTCCGGCGGCAGGAAACGGCCGCGCTGCACCCGCATGCGGAAGGCCCGGTCCATCTCCGGCCCGACCCCGTAGAGGGTGATCCGCCGGGTCCGGTTGCCGGCCTTGACCTCGACGTTGCCCTGCACCATGGGTACCGCCGCCTCGATTCCCGGCAACTGGCGCAGGGCCTCGGTATCCTCCAGGGTCAGGAGCCGTTCCGAACCGATCACTCCCAGGGAGGTGCCCATGGTGGTCACCTTGCCCGGATTGATGGCAATCAGGTTGGTGCCGAACTGGGTGAACTCGGCCAGGACAAAGCGCTGCAAGCCCTCGCCCATGGAGGTGAGCAGGATGACCGCGGCAATGCCCACCGCGATCCCCAGGCCGGTCAGAAAGGAGTGCAGCCGTTTGGCGCGGATGGAGGTGGTGATGAATTGAACCTGATCGAGGATGTCCATTGGCTTCTGTGAACGTGTTGGTTCCGGCGGCCTTGTTAGCTTGTGTGCAAGTTTTTTTGGTGCGTTCGTTGCGGCCGGCCAATTCGGTCCAGCTCTGCTGGTCAGTGCCGGGCCAGGGCCTGGATCGGATCGAGTCGTGCCGCTCGCCGGGCAGGGAGCAGGGAAAAGATAAAACCGGTGCCCAGGGCGGTGCCGAGAGCGGCGGCAATGGCCCAGGGTGGCGGCGTGGTCTGCAGGGTCGGATAGAACTGGATAGCCAGCCAGGAACCGGCGAAACCAAGCGCCAGTCCGATCAACCCGCCGATGGAAGAGAGCAGCAGGGCCTCGGTGACCAAAAGAGCCATGATCTGCAACTGTCCCGCGCCCAGGGCCTTGCACAGGCCGATCTCGGCGGTGCGCTGGGCCACGGCCATGAGCATGACGTTCATGATCAGAATGCCCGCTACCACTAGGCTGATGCCGGCGATGCCGGCCACGGTCAGGGTCAGCACCTTGAGGATCTTGTCAAAGGTGGCCAGCACCGAGTCCTGGGTGATGATGGTCACGTCTTCTTCCCCGTGATGCCGCTTGGCAATAGTGGTGGTGATATGGTCTTTCAGCCGGTCGATGGCTCCCAGATCCTTGGCCTCGATCAGGATGCGGAACAACCCTTCGGTATTGAGCAGCATCTGGGCAAATGCCACCGGCACAATCACCAGTTCCTCGGTATCGAGACCGAGCGAGCGGCCCTCGGAGCCGAGAATGCCAATGACCCGACAACGGAAGCCGCCGAGCCGCACCAGTTCGCCCAGGGCGTTCTGCTGGCCGAACAGCTCCCGGTAGACCTTGGCCCCGATGACGCAGACCGGCCGGGCGATAGCCATGTCCTCCTCGGGCAGGAAGGTGCCGCGATCCATGGTGAGATGGTGAATTTCGAGGATGGGGGCGGTGGAGCCGACCAGGGGCACCTGCCGTTCCTTGCCGCGCCAGGCGATGTTCATCTCGCCGATGTTGATCGGCGTCAACCGCCGGACCGCATCCCCGCGCTCCAGGGCCTTGGCGTCGTTGAGGGTCAGATCGCGGGGGGTCTCGCCAATGAGCGTTGCCGGGGTGTTGGAGGCGGTTTCGGCCCGGCCGGGGATGACAATCACCAGGTTGGTGCCGAGCGAAGAGAACTGGTCGACGATATAGAGCCGCGCCCCGTTGCCGATGCCGGTGAGCAGGACCACCGCCGCCACCCCGATGGACATCGCCAGCAGCATCAGCAGGGTGCGGACCCGGTTGCTGCCCAGGCTCGTCAGGGCAAAGCCGATGGCGTCAAGCGGTCGCATGGGGTCAGTTTCGGCGGGTGTCAGAGGCGATGCGGCCGTCCACCACCCGGATGTGGCGGATGGCCCGTTCCCCGATCTCCGGGTCATGGGTGACCACCACCAGGGTGAGGCCGTCCCGGTTCAGGCTCTCCATCAGTTCGATGATCTCGGCCCCGGAATGCCGGTCCAGGTTGCCGGTGGGTTCATCGGCCAGCAGCACTTTCGGCCGGTTGACCACCGCGCGGGCAATGGCCACCCGCTGCCGCTGGCCGCCCGAGAGTTCGTCCGGTCTATGGTGCCGCCGGTCGGCCAGGCCGAAGGCCTCGATCAGGGGACTGCTCCGCTCGTTGCGTTCCCGGCGTGCAACACCCGCCAGCAGCAGGGGCAGCTCGATGTTCTGCTGCGCGGTCAGCCGGGGGATGAGATGGAAAAACTGGAAGATAAAGCCGATGGTGCGGCTGCGGGTAGCGGCCAGCTGACTGTCGTTCAGGCTGGTGACATCCTGGCCTTCAAGGAGATAGACGCCGCTGTCGGGGGTGTCGAGCAGGCCAAGGGTGTTGAGCAGGGTTGACTTGCCCGAGCCCGATGGTCCCATGATCGACAGATATTCGCCCGGTTCGATGGTCAGGGAGATCCGGTCCATGGCCCGCACTTCCTGGCCACCCACGGTGAAAATCCGGCTGACCTCGCGCAGTTCGATCATTTTTTTGCCGCCGGATTTGCCGTTTTTTCGACTTCGACCAGGACGCCGTCGGCCAGACCTTGCCGGTCGATGGAGGTCACCACGGTGTCTCCCTGCTGCAAACCGGTCCTGACCTCGGTGAATTTCCAGTTGGCAAGCCCGGTTGTAACCGGACGGCGCTCCAGCCGGTTTTTGTTTGCCGGTACCACATACACGGACCCGTCGTTCAACAGCGCTTCCGTGGGCATCCGCAGCACCTCGGGCCGGGTGTCGAGGATGATCTCGACATCGGCGCTGTATCCGGCCAGCAGGGTGCCACTGGTGATCCCTTCGAGGAAATCGGCCTCGATCTCCACGGTGCGGGCCTGTTTGGCCACCTCCAGCACATAGGGTGAGATGCTGCGCACCTTGCCCTTGAAGCTCTGCTTGGGAAAGGCGTCGAGGCTGATGCGCACCGCCATGCCAGGCCGGATTTGGGCCGCATCGATCTCGTCGATGGGCGCGGCCACATAGAGCGAGTCCATGTTGATCAGGTCCACCGCCGGCAGGGTGGCGATTCCTGGCGGCGAGGGGGTGATGTATTCGCCGACCTCGCCGTTGACCTCGGCCACAATGCCGTCAAAGGGGGCGATAAGAATAGTCCGTTCGATGGTGGCGTTCGCCGCATCCACCTTGGCCTTGCTGACTGCCAGCCGCGCCGTGGCGGCTGTACAGGCTGCTTTTTTCGCTTGCGCGGCGGCTACGGCCTCGTCGTATTTGGATTCCGAGGTGGCTCGGCTCTGGCGGAGATCGGTCTGGCGGCCTGCCTGCCGTTGGGCCAGATCAGCCATCAGGCAGGTCTCCCGCACCGTGGCCTCGGCCGCTGTTGCCTCGCTTTTGGCCAGTTGCAGTTCAGCCTGCATGTCCTTGTTCCACAGCGTCAGCAAAACCTCCCCTGCTTTCACCGTATCAGCCTTGTGCACATTGAGGGTGGCAATCTGGCCACCGGCGGCCGGGGTGAGATTGGCCCGCCGCCGGGCCGTGACGGTGCCGGCGCGGGTATTGGCCACCGTGGCTTCCACCGCGCCGCTGTCCACCGTTTGCACCGAAACCTTGATCGGCGTTTCCCTGGTCAGGTAGCGGTATCCGGCAAAGAGGCCGATGGCCACCATCGGAATGATGAAAAGGTAGCTTTTTTTCACGGGAGTTCCAAAGTGTCTAAAAAAACCTGGAGAGGGAAACAAGCAGGCCGGTCATCGCTGCTTGGCCCCAACAGCCTGGCCGGAAGCGTCCTCGTTCGACTCATCGCCGCGTTCCGCCTGCTTTGAACAACCTGCCTACTGTCTAAAAAGAATCCCGAGAAAAAACAAAGAAAATTTCTCGTTGTGGTCCGTGTTCCGAATCACCGCTGCTGCTGCGATGCAGGGAGTAAAGGGGATGGCTGTGGCTGGCGCACAAGGGAGGTTCCTTACCTTTTCGCTTTGAACTCTGGTTCATAACCCACGATATACTCGTGGGGCGCGGTATTCCGGAGGCTGAGAAAATGGGCATTGCCTTTATCAAAGGGGCACAGGGGCAAGGCGCAGCGCTCAAAGCCAAACTTCCGGAAAAAGGCGGGGTTTCCCAGAACAAAAAGAGTGCTGTCCTTGATGACCCCTTGGCGCAAGGCAAACCGGAGGAGCTCAGAGCCAATCCCCTGATGCTGCATCTGCGGTTTGACGGCCAGCGGCGCCAGATGCAGGCCGCAGATCTTTTTCCCGTCATACGCATTGGAAAAGGCGATGTAGGCGGTGACGGTATCGCGATGCAGACAGACCCATTCGTGCAGAACCCTCCCTTTTTTATGGAGTGCATCAAACAGATTGACTTCCTGGCGGCTGCGAGGGAAGGCCTGCTGCAATAAAGCGGCAACCTTGGGGTGCTGTTCCGGGGTGAGTGGGCGAATTTTCATTGCGGTGCGGCGTTCTTACAATTGTAAAATGGGGGTTGGTTTATGTCCTGGCCTTCATTGCAGCGGCTGTTGCCTGCTTGTTTCGGGTTGTTTTTGTGTCATTTTTTTGCCATCAGAGCGTATTGTTCCGGATTACCCGTTGGCTTGAACTTCTTGCATGCCGTTGTTAGCTGTACCATTTAATCTGACGATTTGAATATATTTATCATCCACTCCATGTTTCGTCTTACTCTGATATTCTTTGCCGTAACTTCGTTCATTGTTTGTAAAATAAGAACCTTACCCGTGGTTCGCAACGAACGCATCAACAACATGAAAGGAGTCGACGACATGACCAGCTCCCCGTCGCTGCCCCATGGCACGTTCAGCGGCGATTACTTTTTTCGGGACGGGGAGAGCGGTGGTGCGGGTGTTCGCGTCAATGTCGCGGCTGACCCGGTCTGTGCCTGCGCCGTCAAACACAACTGGCAGACCTGGCAACTATCACCGCAACCAGGTGAGCGCGGTCCCTTGTTCCCATATTGCACGAGGAGGAGATCATGGTCTATCTATTCGTTATCTTGGTGGTAATTATTTTTCTGCTGTTGCTCAACCTGTGGTTGGCCTCTCGATGGCACAGGAGAAGCAAGGGGGGAAGTCTCGGCTGAAAAATGAGGCCAGTGGATAGAGAAATGGGCGGTAATCATTGACTATCCCAAGACAATTTGTCATAACAACGCAGTCGATTTTAGGAGGAGGTCTTTTTCAATACTTAGTGGAGGATCGAATGAAAAAGGTACTATGTATGATGCGGATGGCGCGTTTTGCGTGCCTGTGCGTCTTGAGTCTTTTACTGATGACTTCCTTTGCCCAGGCAGCCGTAATCAAGATCGGCGCCATTCTGGCCGAGACCGGTCCGGCGGCATTTTTGGGAGGTCCCGAAATTCGGTCCCTGAACATGCTGGTCGAAGAGATCAACGCCAAGGGCGGCATCAACGGCAAAACCATCGAACTGGTCGCCAAGGATTCAGGCGGCAGTCCGGAAAAGGCAGTTTCTTTTGCCAAGCAACTGATTGAAGAGGACAAGGTTTTCGCGATCATCGGGCCATCCACCAGTGGTGAGAGCTTGAGCATCAAGAAGATCGCTGAGGATGGAAAAACCATTCTCATCTCCTGTTCCGCCGCTGAACTGATCGTCAACCCGGTGACTCCGCATGTGTTTAAAACGGCGCCGAGTGACAGCTATGCGGCCCAGCAGATTTTCATGACCATGCAGAAGAAGGGGATCAAGAAAATCGCGGTGCTGGCCGGCAACGACGGTTTCGGCAAGGCCGGCAAGGAACAGCTGGCCAAGAATGCTCCGGATTTCGGCATCACCATTGTCGCTGAAGAGGTCTATGACAAGAGCGCCACCGACCTTTCGGCCATTGTCGCCAAGTTGAAGGCCAATACTGAAATTCAGGCTGTGGTGAACTGGTCGATTGTTCCGGCTCAATCAATCCTGGCAAAGAATATCAGGCAGGCCGGCTGGGATGTCCCGATCTATCAGAGCCATGGCTTCGCCAATATCAAATATGCCGAGGCTGCTGGAGCTGCGGCCGAGGGCATTGTGTTCCCGGCCAGTCGTCTGTTGGTGGCTGAGTCTCTGCCTGCCGGACCGCAGAAAGACTTCCTTCTCAAATATAAGACTTCCTATGAATCCAAGTTCAACGAGAAGGTGTCCACCTTCGGGGGCCACACCTACGATGCCATGACCATTCTGGCCAAGGCCATTGCGGTTGGCGGTGAAGATCGCGAAAAGGTGCGCGCCGCCATCGAGAACATCACCGGCCTGATCGGGACAGCCGGGACCTTTAACTTCTCGCCGACCGATCATGGCGGGTTGGGTCTGGACGCCTTTGCCATGCTCACCGTCAAGAACGGCCAGTTCGTTCTACTGCAATAATAAACAGCATTCATTTTCCTCTGGCGGGGCATTGCTGCAGGAGATCAATCATGAGGGGGATGGACCTGGTTCATCCCCCTCATGCTTTTTCCTGAAGTAAAACAGTTTCGTTTTCCGGGTGAAAAGATCGCTGGCAGTGTTGCCGGGGATTCGGGTTCGTGGTATAGCTGCCGCACATTCGCAGCAGCTTCCGTGTCCAACCCGTGAAGCGACCCATTTGAACATCACGTTGAGCAAGGAGAACGTTGAGCCATGGAACGAACATTCGCCATTATTAAACCCAATGCTTTTATCGCCGGCAACGCCGGTAAAATTATTGCCCGCATCTATGCCGAAGGGTTCAAGATTGTCGGCATGAAAAAGCTGTATCTCAGCAAGCGCGAAGCCGAAGGGTTCTATTATGTCCATAAAGACCGTCCCTTTTTTGGCGAGCTGACCGATTTCATGTCCAGCGGCCCCTGTGTTGTCATGGTTCTGGAAGCAGATGGAGCGATTAAAAAATGGCGGGACCTGATGGGCGCCACCAATCCTGCGAACGCTGCTGAAGGGACCTTGCGCCGCGAATTCGGCGATTCCCTGGAAGCCAATGCCACCCACGGTTCCGATGCCCCGGAAACCGCCGCTTTCGAGATAGGCTACTTCTTTTCAGGTCTCGAGTTGCTGGTCTGAACGTCGCGAATTTCAAGCGTACTGTTGTCATCAGGAAAAGGCAGTCCCTCAGGGGCTGCCTTTTTTTATTTTTGTATCATACCGTTGACATCAAAGTCATCACCTGTCGCGAGACCAGTATTCCCGGCAACCATCTCACATGTTGGGATGGTTATCGGTGAGGGCCATCAAGAAGGCGACGATATCGTCGACCTGGGCATCGCTTAATCCGAGGTTTCCAATCTTATTGGTGAGAGTGTCGGAAACTTCCGGGGCTTCCCAAGTGCCATCATCCCGGGTGTTCTTGAACTTGACGAGGTCCTTGAGGGTCGGGAAGTAGCCGTTATGGGTGTACGGGGCGGTCAGGGCGACGTTTCTGAGTGTCGGCACCTTGAATTTGCCATTTTCTTCCTCGGCATTGGGCTTGTTTTGCGCGGCAAGGAACCCGCCCAGACCGAGATCCACCGGATTGCCCTGTAGGAGCGGGTTGGCCGGCACGCCGATGTTGGCATAGGAGTAATCGGTGAACAGCGGGCCCTTATTGGCGCCGGTCTCTATGGTATGGCACTGGGTGCAATGGGTAGTCACCAAGGCCAGCCCCCGCTTCTCCTGCTTCGTGAGTTGCCCACTGTCGTAACGGGAAGTGAATCGCTGCACATGGGTCGAACGTTCGAAGGCTGCGATCGCCCGAGCGATGTTGTCAAAAGCCTGTTCGGTATTTATCGCGGACAGAGATCCGGAACCGAAGACCTGGAGGAAGAGATCCCGGTACATGGAGGTCCGGACTACATCGACAACCGCCTTGGCGCTCGGCATATTCATCTCGACCGGGTTCAAAAACGGTCCCTGGGCCTGTTCCGCCAGAGGGTCATGCAGATCCGCAGTCAAACCCGTGGCTCGGCCATCCCAGAACATCCCGCCGATATAGGCGCCGGCCGCATCCTGGTGCAAGGTCGGGCTGAAACCGGCGTACGCCGCGGTGGGGGCGTTCCGTCCTCCCTGGCTCACCCCGTCATCACCGATGGAAACCACATTATTCCAGGGATCCAGCATGTTGTCGGGATCGGCGAAACCGGCCATGGGATGATGGCAAGTCATGCACGATTGGGTTTTATTGCGGGATAAGTTGGTGTCGCGGTAAATCATCATCCCCAGCCGTTCGATGCCAGTGAGCCCGCTCATCATGCCGCCACCGCCACCACCACCTCCGCCACCACCGCCCATCATGCCGCCCGCAGCGAAGAGAGAGCCGGCGAAAATTACCGATGACAACAAAGTACCACAGACCGCTGCCTTCTTGTTCATATTCCTCCCCCCTTTTCGTTGAACCAATGCGCTTCTGTTCACGGGAGCACTCCCATTTTCTTTGGAGAGCATCGCCGCCCTGAACCCGAACTTTCCGTGGACCGATGTCACCCTAAATCCCATCGAACAAAGTTGTTTCTCCAGAAAAACATTGCGATGTGAGCCATAGTGAGCGGAACGGTTGAATGAGCCTAACCGAAGTCCTAGGAGGAAAACAATGGAGGTATTTTTAATAATAAATGGTTAGTTGTTCTATCAGCAGCATCCATCCTCCATGGGGGATGCATCTTCAGGCCTATGGCTTCCGAGACAGGCAATACTTCTAGCGCAGGCTCTTAACACCTCCACAACTCCAGATACGCGTTTGCCGGATGAACCAAGAAAACCGGCGATTTTTCCTGTTAAAGGACTGATTTTCCGATATAAATTGACCGTTCGCTTGCGGCGGCAGCCAACTCTTCGATTAGATACCTTTATCTTCCATGAGAGCTGCTTGCAAAAGGAACCTCCGCATGCGGTCACATGTCGATCAACGGGAGACATCTCGTGTCCCAACGGACGACATTTCTCTCGCTACCGCTCGAAATGATAAGAAAAAATGTTTCGTTCCTTTCCAGATAATCGGGTCGAAACAAACAATCTTTTCATTTTGCCAAAGGCTCATTAGATACATTTACTATCAATTTTCTATACAGTTTAACTGTATTGCATTTTGCCTCATCTCTCTTCATTGTTAACCTAACGATGGCCCCCCATGAACGGTCAACCATCTAAAGAACACGTTGGCTCAGCGTCGCACCACGAACACAACTAACTACAACGGTTGTAACAGATTGTAAGCGTTTAATAATTCAATATTTTTTGGTTTTATTCAGGAAGATGGGGGCAAGGATGGGGATGTGCATCGTTTCGTATCCCAGGCCCGAGGGTTTTAAATCTTGCCAGGGAAGAATGCAGGTTGGCTTCAAGGTTGTTCACGGTGCGAAAAATCCAGCGGCAAAATGTCGCGCGTATTGCACAATGCTGATGAAGGCACAAATGAATCGTTTTCACCGTATCAATGCTCATTAACCATTTCTTCAAAGGTGACATCATGGAAGTGAAAGACTATTGCAAGTATGTAGATATTGAACTCACCACATGGAAAGCAAAACTTTATGACGTGATGAGTAAAATTGATAAACTTTCTTCAGGTAATAAGCAACGGATGTTAGATGAAGTTAATGGACTCAATATCATCATGACTGAGCTTGAAGAAAGAATAGATAAACTCCGAACTGAATGCCCTATAGAATGGAAACCTGAAAAAGAAAGGATCCAGGCTAAATTTTCGGAAATCAACGATAAGTATAAAGAAACAACAGGCGTATTTTTTGATTATGATTTTGGCGGATAATTAACTGCTTTCTACTATCATTTCTTTTACGTGCACTTTTCTCGGTTCTGGTGATACGGCTCGTTATCTGAAGTGAAGAAGGCCAATATTCGTTGTCAAGTGCCGGTGCGTGCAACATCAAACGGCGGAAGACGGCAATGTTATGGTTTATTGGTACCACTTCTGGAGCAGGCGTGACGTTGAACAATCTGAATCGTCCGCAGGCAATTCAACCGGGAACTGAAAAATTGGTCCATGTGGTTACCGGCCGAAACAAACAGATTGTCTCGGCCGGCATAGATAATCCGTATCGGGAGGATGGTGTAAAATGGCTGAAAAATCGGAAGTGTACAAGTGCAATGCCTGTGGCAACATCGTAATGGTCCTGCATGGCGGCGGTGGTGATCTTGTCTGCTGCGGCGAAAACATGGTGCTCATGACAGCAAATACCGTAGATGCGGCCAGAGAAAAACATGTCCCTGTCATCGAGAAAATAGCAGGAGGTTTCAAGGTAAAGGTGGGCAGCGCTCCCCATCCGATGGAGGAAAAACATTATATCGAATGGATTGAACTGATTGCCGACAGCAAAAGCTATTTTCAGTTCTTAAATCCCGGCGAGGCACCGGAAGCGACTTTCATGATCGATGCCGTCAATGTTTCCGCTCGCGAGTATTGCAACATTCACGGACTGTGGAAGGCATAGCGTTGTAGTCGCGACCGTTGCTCGAAGAACATTTTCAAGATTCGCTCAGTATTCAACTCCGCAAAGAGGGCATTATGAATATCTATGAATTTGCAATGCAAATGGAAAAAGATGGGGAAAATTATTACCGCCACTTGGCCGAGGAGTCTACAGTTCCCGGCCTTGGCAAAATATTCACGATGCTGGCCGATGAAGAAGTGAAGCATTTCAATATAATAGAGGAAATTAGCCGCAAACAGCAAAATCCGCAACTCGCGGAAACCAAGATATTGGACAATGTCAAAAATATCTTTGTGACCATGAAGGAGACAAAAGAGGAATTGCATATCGATTCCACGAAAGCGTCCAGCGAATATAGGAAGGCTTGTGCCATCGAGGAGAAGAGCAACGCCTTTTACCTCGAAAAAGCGGAGCTGGTGGAAAACGAGCAGGGCAGAAAGATATTCCTGCGATTGGCCAAGGAAGAAGCGAACCATTTGCGGATCATGGAAAATATCGTTGAATTCGTAACCAGGCCTGAGCCTGGAAATTGGCTCGAGAATGCTGAATGGCACCACTTGAATGAGTATTAGCGAGCAGAATAACCTGGTTCATAGCCGAATGTGACCTCCTCCAAGTTCCGACCGAGCAGGTGGAGATTGGACTTGAACGATAAACATAAACAAGGGGAGAACGACAATGAAACGGCAGAATGAAATGATGGAAGCCTTCATGACCGCTCACCGGGACTTCATGAAAAGCTTGGAAGCCGCAACCAAATTATTGGAACTAGATATTAAAGAAACAGCAGAGATGGGTGCTATCTGCACGGACGAATGGTGCCTTGCCACTGAGCACACCCTTGATGAACTGGCAAATTCGATTTTTTCGATAAGTGAACCCCGCTGGGCCACCAAAGAGGATTCGCAAAAGATTAAAAGCCTGCGTCACAGTATTCATGATTTGTATGCCAAGTACAAAAGCGTTGCGGCCAAAAAATAAAGAAGGGTCTGCAACCTAATTAAGGACTGCCCCTCACCTTCGTTCGCCCTGCCAGTTCCCCGTGAGTCGGCATGGCAAATGAAGGAAATGAAGGGAGCGGCGGCAAAAGGATTCAAGCAGGAATAACTGCCGGTAGGGGTCGATTGAGTTTGATCTTCTGCGGTAGCTTGCAACATGGAGGTGGAGCATGCCAACACTTGAAATTGGCGGGAAAGACATCGGAATCGACGAGAACGGATATCTCCTTGACCAAAATGATTGGAACGAAGCGGTGGCGGTGGCGTTGGCTTCCCGTGAAGGATTCGATGCCTTATCTGCGGAGCAGATGGACATTATCAAATTCATGAGAGAATATTTCTTGAAATACAAAGTGTTTCCTATCCTCAACAACGTCTGTCGAATTGCCCACCAGCCAAAATCATGCGTGAACGAGCAATTTATCAATCCAGAAAAAGCGTGGAAAATAGCTGGATTACCCAAACAAGAAGGGGTTCATTTCGTCACTCTCGATGGGCAGCACTATTTCATGGAACCTTTTTGTTGAAAAATACTACTGAGACTCTCTCCATAGGGAGACGGGTGTTGCGTATAACAACACGGAATTGTGCAAAAAAATCAAATCGTTCTGCCCTGAAGTAGGCGAATGCGGGATCGATATCGACGTCGATTTCGACCCATCGAAATACCTGGGGCATCCAACTGAAAAAGGGAACGCATTCTTTAAATCACTTTCTTGAAATACTTGATGCAGATCACTGCATGGACGGTAAACAATGTGTGGCCCTTGGGATAGCAAGAGCACAACTGCGAAAAAATATTGAAGGAGAGCAAATTTAAATTGCTGTTCCTGCCCAAATTCGAATTGATGTTTGATATTCCAAACAGCAATGAACATCTTCCTATGCTTGGCGATGGCGATGGCGATGGCGATGGCGATGGCGATGGCGATGGCTTTAATTTTCAACAAAGGATTAGTCGTCGCCTACCCGGATACGCAGATCCGCCACCCATAGCCTAACTGAACTTTTACATGGAGGAAGCAATGCCCGACTTTGGTCATCCGTTCAACGTGCTCAAACAAGATCGTTTGTTGACCCATGCCGAATTGGTGCGCGCCGTTCGTTTCATGGTCGCTGCCGAATACGAGGCCATCCAGTTGTATCAGCAGCTTGCCGAGTCCACCGACAATGTGCTGGCTCAGAATGTCCTGCAGGACATTGCCAACGAGGAAAAGGTGCATGCCGGAGAATTTCTGCGGCTGCTCAAAGAACTCGATCCCGCCGAGGAAGGATTTTATCAGCAGGGCGCACTGGAGGTGGAAACCGAATTTCTCGGCGGCATTGGCCAGGTACCTGTGGATTCGCCAGCGGCGGCAACACCGCCATCGGTCATTGGCCAGGGGTTGGGAATCGGCAGTCTCAAGAAATAACAGCATGATGTGCTGAAGGAGATCGATATGGACTTACTGCGCAGAGAATTGGCTCCCATCAGCCCCCAGGCGTGGGATGAAATCGATACCATGGCCAGGGAAACCCTGGTGGCTAATTTGTCCGGCCGAAGATTCATCACCGTCGACGGGCCTTACGGCATAGGACATCCTTGTGTGAACCTGGGCCGCCTATCCGTTCCGCGCGAGCAAAAAGGAAACAAAGTCAGTTACGGCATCCATCAGGTGCAGCCGCTGGTCGAGACCCGCATCAATTTCAAGCTTCAGACCTGGGAACTCGACAGCGTCGGACGCGGCGCCAAGGATATTCAACTGAACTCGCTGGTGGAAGCCTGCCGGGAAATCGCCTTATTCGAAGAAAAGGCCCTCTTCGAGGGCTTCGAGCCGGGAAAAATAGTTGGCCTGCACGTCACGGCCAAAGACAGGAGTCTCTCCCTGTCGCTGGATATGGATGTGATCGTCGATGCCGTGGCTGAAGGACAGACCCGGATGCTGAAAGAGGGGGTAGAAGGGCCGGCTAATCTGGTCGTTTCCGCGCCACTCTGGAAATTCCTGGCCCGGAGCACGCCCGGCGGCACCCTGCGATCCACACTGGAAAGTCAGATCAACGGCCAGGTAATCTACTCCGAATGCGTCAAGGATGCCCTTTTGGTCGCTGCCCGTGCCGGCGCTCTTGAATTGACCGTGGGCCAGGACTTCGCCATCGGTTACCACAGCCACACCGCAAAAGAAATCGACCTGTTCGTGACCGAATCATTCACCTTTCGGGTTATCGCTCCAGAAGCCTTGGTCGGGTTCACGTTAGTCTGATCTGATTTCTTGTCATTTTGAACTCCTCAATCCCCGGATTGGTTCGAGAAATGTTTAAACAAGCGAAGCCACCTCTGTACTCCCCAAAAATCAAACTAAATTAAGGGGCAACTCACTCTTGGTGCGAAATATTTTGCAGATGAAAGAGCAGATTCCGGTCAAAGATTATTCTCTCGCACCACGGCATGAATGTGGTGTCTGCGGCATATTCGGTCGTCAAGACGCCGCCAAATTGACCTATTTCGGCCTGTATGCCCTGCAGCATCGTGGCCAGGAAAGTGCTGGTATCGTTGCCAGTGATGGCAACAGGGTAGCAATTCACAAGGATATGGGGCTTGTTTGTGACGTTTTCAGTGAACCTACCCTGCAGCGGTTATCGGGACACCTCGCAATCGGTCATGTCCGGTACTCCACGACAGGTGCGTCAAACATCATCAACACCCAGCCTTTCATGGTCACTTACAAAGGCGCCTCGTTCAGCGTCGCCCACAATGGCAACCTGGTCAACGCCATTGCCTTGCGGCAGGAGTTGGAACGACAGGGATCGGTATTCCAGACAACCATGGACAGCGAGATTATTATCCATCTTCTGGTTCGCAACATCGGCTCCGGGTTACAGGAAGCTATCAAGGAGACCTTCGCCCGTATCCAGGGAGCATATTCACTGCTGCTCATGACGCAGGACACGATGATTGCGGTTCGCGATCCCAACGGATTCAGACCGCTTTGTCTTGGAATTTTCGAGAACGGTGCCTATGTGGTTGCCTCCGAAACCTGCGCCCTGGATCTGATCGAAGCCAAGTACGTGCGAGAAGTTGAACCGGGCGAAGTGCTGATTATCAATGCACAGGGGGTGACGTCACTTTTTCCCTGGCCTCCAGCACCAAAAAGGTTCTGCATTTTTGAGCATGTCTACTTTTCCCGGCCGGACAGCGAAATTTTTGGCGTCAATGTCTATGCGGCAAGAAAACGGATGGGGGAAATTCTCGCCCGGGAGGCAAACCTCGATGGCGATTTCGTTATCCCTTTCCCTGATTCCGGCAATTATGCCGCTATCGGTTATGCTCACGCCTCCGGAATCCCTCTGGAAATGGGGATGATTCGTAATCATTATGTCGGCAGAACCTTTATTCAGCCGACCCAATCGATGCGTGACTTTTCAGTCAAAATAAAATTGAATCCGGTGCGGGCGCTTTTTAAGGACAAGCGAGTCATTATCGTTGAAGACTCCATCATTCGTGGTACCACGGCACGTAGCCGGATCCAGACCTTGCGACAGGCTGGGGCCAAGGAGGTTCATATGGTAGTGAGCTGCCCACCGACCCGGCACGCCTGTTACTATGGCATTGATTTTCCGACGGACTCCCAGCTCATAGCCGCCGGCCGCTCCGTCAACGACGTCTGTGCGTTCATTGGTCTCGATTCCCTTACGTATCTGAGCCTCGAGGGGATGATTGAAGCTACCGGTCTGTGCAAAGATCATTTCTGTCTGGCTTGCTACACCGGTGAATATATTATTGAGCCGGTTAGTAATGTGAGCAAAGACGCGCTCCAGGAGTGCCGCTGACTTTTGGTTTATCACAACGCGCGGCAGAGAGCACCAATGCACAATAAGAGCCGTCAACATAGGAGAGCCTCCGTCCGAAAGCTGGCAGCCGAGGTTCCTTCTTTTTGGCAAAACGCAGCCGCTGCATCTTCGAGTTGAATAGAATGCAGGGAATGGCCGCTCAGGATGAAATCCAGCATCTCGATGAACCCCCCTATGCTGCATTGCAAAAAAAATGGGCGAGGCGCTGAACGCTACGCCGCTGTCATTCAACTATCAACCTGAAATTATGAGGATAAAAATGAAACAAGTAGAAATCGATCAGGATGAATGTATCGGCTGTGGTGCATGTGTTGAATTGTGCCCGGACATTTTTGCCTTTAATGAAAAGGAGAATAAGGCATATGTCACCACCCCTGATAGCGGGGACGAACAATGCATTGAGGAGGCAGTCGCCTCGTGCCCGACGAGTTGTATAAGCTTTAAGGAGAAGTAGGGCTCCAAGCAGCGGGATCGCTTACACCGCACGGATATGGTACTAATTTTTTCATTTTGCGCGGCGGCGATCGCACCCAACACAACAAGCGTGAAATTTGTTTATGTTGGTGTACCAAAAAATTCACCAAAGAGGGTGTTGGTATCTTAGACCCATTTTTAGGTTCCGGGACTGCGGCCGCATCTGCCCAGGGTGAATTATTGCCGCCAGCCTCGTTGGCAGGGCGATGCAACTTAACAACAGACAATACCGTGGAAATTTGGTGCTCAGATACCCTGAGTTTTACTGTTCGTAATCAATCAATGTAAAGGAGGAGAGCATATGCACTCATTTTCCTGGTATGTGATGTTGATGTTGATGTTGATAGGTGTTGCCACTCCCCTGGCACATGCTGCGGAAACAACACCAGCACCGTCGAATGGCATTGACTACCCTAAAGGCTGGCAAGATTGGCGAGCCATCTCTGTCTCTCATCGGGCCGATAACAATACTATTCGCCTTATCCTGGGCAATGATGTGGCAGTCAAAGCCGCGCGCACGGGGAAAACCAATCCATGGCCGGATGGCGCCATTTTAGGGAAGATCGTATGGAAAGCGGTCCAAATGGACAACTGGAAAGATGCAAATGTTCCCGGCAACCTGCTGCACGCCGAGTTCATGCTGAAGGATTCAAAAAAATATGCAGAAAGCTATGGCTGGGGTTGGGGGCGCTGGTTGGGGCTTGAACAAAAACCCTTTGATCAAGGCGCGACAAGCTGCATCGATTGTCATACACCGGTGAAAGACCGAGACTGGGTGTTTACCCAGCCAGCTGTTTTGCCTCGGTGAGTTAGGTACAATACCACCCTTATCTCGTTTGGTTTTTCGCTCGGTGATCATCACCAGTCGCTTGCCAGCCAACGGTTCACAGGCAAAAAAATATTGCATACTCCTATGCGACGATACTCGTAGGCCTGCTTTGCCGGTTATCCTGGCAAGACCGGAACCGGCGGCCGCACCTCGCCGATCAATTTCCCGCATATTGATATTGAGGACGCGGGCAATTTCCTCATTCGTTGACCGGCTCGTCTGGTAATTTCCTGGATTCCAGCGTGATATCAGATTGGCGATTTAACAAAGTCGGCAGTTTGATCGTCAGAGAGAGCCAGTTTCCCCTTTGATACCAGACTCTCTGAAAGCCTTTATCCAGCATAGAACAATCCCAGTCAATATTACATTTCAAATTCAGGTAGATATATAAATTGTCCTCAGAATTACATATAAATATAGTATCATTGAATAAAGTATGGATTTTGGTTATGGTAAATGCACGAATATCAGCGAAGACCCCTCAAAAAGCGTGCACCTCATGATTCGATACCATAGCC
>Ga0074193_1000179_pt1 | contig 117501 bp, 109 predicted proteins | sample EPASupsiteHSE605_FD_64523 | JGI IMG/M metagenome (GOLD analysis project Ga0074193, IMG submission 64523) | Bioremediated contaminated groundwater from EPA Superfund site, New Mexico - Sample HSE6-05 | ecosystem: Environmental > Aquatic > Deep subsurface > Groundwater > Contaminated ... | reverse complement strand
TATGTACAAAACAAGCGGAGGAAAAATAAATCCTCTAATTGGAGCTGCTGGAGTATCTGCAGTACCAATGGCAGCCAGAGTTGTACAAAAAGAAGGACAAAAATATAACCCAGCAAACTTCCTTTTAATGCATGCAATGGGACCAAATGTTGCCGGTGTTATAGGCTCAGCAGTAGCAGCAGGATTACTTTTAATGTTCTTTAGCTAATTTATAAAATATATAATTTAATATAAAGTATAATAAACAAGGCTAAATTTAAGTAAGCCTTGTTTTTGTTTACAAATATGTTATTTAATAATATAATTGTGATGTCTAATTAATATAAAAAGGGTGATAAAATGGAAATAGATAATTGGATAAGAACATTTTTTGATTCGCTTTATGATGGCATATTGATAATAGATAAATTTGAAACAGTAAAATATATTAATATTGCATATACTCGAATAACAAATGTTGCATATGATGATATTGTTAATAAAAGGCTTAGAGATATAAGACCAGGTGCTAGGCTTCAAACTGTTCTGAAAACTAAAGAACCTATAGTTGGAGCTTTGAGAGAAGAAGATGGAATTGAATATACTGTAAATATGTCTCCAATATTTGAAAATTCAGAAGTAATAGGAGCTATTTCCATAGTTAGCACACTAGATGATGTTTATAACTTATATCAAGCTATTGATAAATATAAAATAAAAGTTAAAAATCTTGAAAACAGAATGAAAGTTATGCAGAAAGCCAAATATACATTAAATGACATTGTATCGGAAGATATAAGTTCATGTGAAATTAAAAACATGATTAAAAAAATAGCAAAAAAAAATACTACAATATTAATATATGGAGAAAGTGGTACAGGAAAAGAATTATATGCTAATGCGATACATAATGAATCTATAAGATCAGACGGCCCATTTATAGCTGTAAATTGTGCTTCTTTTCAAGGAAATTTATTGGAAAGTGAGCTTTTTGGATATGATGAAGGTTCATTTACAGGTGCTAAACGGGAAGGAAAGATGGGGCTGTTTGAAGCTGCCAATAATGGAACTATTTTTTTAGATGAAATTTCAGAAATGGATTTTGATGTGCAGGCAAAACTTCTAAGGACATTGCAAGAAAGTACAATAAGGCGCATCGGAAGTGTAAAAGAAACAAATATTGATGTAAGAATTATTGCAGCAACTAACAAAAATCTTGAAGATTTAATTAATCAAGATAAATTCAGACTTGATTTATATTACAGAATATCAGTATTTCCTTTGAATATACCGCCTTTAAGGCAAAGGAAGGATGATATACAACCATTGGTTAATTTATTTTTGAAAAAATATAAAAATGATATTAAAAAAGATATAATTATAAGCAAAGAAGCAGAACAAATGCTAAACAGCTACGATTGGCCTGGGAACATTAGAGAATTAAAAAATTCATTGGAATTTGCTGTTAATATGATGGAAGATAATGAAATTAAAACGATTCATTTACCAGTGAGAATCCAATATTCAATTCAAAAAACAGAGATAAGAGTTGGAAAGCTATCAGATAAAGTTCATGAAATTGAGAAAAATGAAATAAGTAAGGCTTTAAAATTGTTTGGTGACGATATTGAAGGAAAAAAAAGAGCAGCTGAAAAGCTTGGTATTTCACTTGCGACTCTTTATAATAAAATGAAATAAAAAATTATTCAATTAATGAATAATTTTTTTTATATAATAAAACTTATTATTTCTAATATTTTAGAAAAACAAGTGCTATTTCTAAAATATTAGAAATGAAAAATAATGTTATCAATCTTTGATTAGTTTGTTAAATAATTGACAAAATAAAATTAAATTTCTAAAATATTAGAAATAGAAAAAATGGTAATTAATATTATATTGAAATTTCAATAAATATTAATTTTAAAACTTGGCATCTATTTTGCTATATTAAAGTAGTAAGAAAAATATAAATACTTAGGAGGAAATTATGTTAGCATTTTTGGGATTTTTATCGGTTATACTTCTATTAGTTGTTGTTATGACTAAAAAATTATCACCAACAGTAGCATTAATTGCAATACCCACAATCATGGCTTTAATTGGAGGGTCAGGGATTGAAGTTGGAACTTTTATAACAAATGGTATTAAAACTATAGCACCTACGGGAGTTATGTTTATATTTGCCATTTTATTTTTCGGAATATTAAGTGATGCCGGAACATTTGATCCTATTATCAAAACGATAATCAAAGCAGTTGGAACAGATCCAGTTAAAATTACAATTGGTACAGCAATATTAGCAATGATAGTTCATCTTGATGGTTCTGGTGCTGTAACATTTTTAGTTACAATTCCTGCAGTACTTCCATTGTATGATGCATTAGGAATGAGCAGAACAACTTTGGCTACTGTAGTAGCTCTTGCTGCTGGAACAATGAATATTGTACCATGGGGTGGTCCTACATTAAGAGCAGCAACATCTTTAAATGTACCGGTAACAGAACTTTTTAATCCTGTTTTGATACCAGTTGCTGTTGGACTCATAACAGTGCTAGTTATAGCTGGTATGCTTGGTAAAATGGAAAAGAAGAGAATTGGGGATTTAGCTCTTGCCAATATTGATAAATCAGAAACTGAAGTTGATGAAAAAACATTGAGTTTAAAAAGACCTAAGCTTTTCCCTATTAATATATTATTGATTATTGCAGCTATCGCCGTAATGATATCAAATTTATTACCGCCACAAGTAGTATTCATGTTTGCATTTTGTGTAGCTATAGTAATAAATTATCCTAATGTTAAAGTTCAAAGGGAACGCATTGATGCACATGCAAAAGAAGCTTTAATGATGGCAAGCGTATTGTTTGCTGCAGGAGCTTTTACTGGAATTATGAAAGATTCAGGTATGATAACTGCTATGTCTGAAGTTATAGTAGGTTTTATACCAGATTCTATGGGAAAATTAATCCCTGTTATAACGGGAATTGTTGCGATGCCATTAAGTTTATTATTTGACCCAGATTCATACTACTTTGGGGTGTTACCAGTTATCTCAAATGCAGCAAGTTTATTTGGTGTAGATCCGCTTATGGTTGGAAGAGCGTCTATCTTAGGACAAATGACAACAGGTTTTGCAATGAGTCCATTAACTGCTTCAACATTTTTATTAATAGGTTTAGCTGGAGTAGATTTAGGTGAACACCAAAAGAAAACTATACCTTGGGCATTTTTAGTTACAATAATAATGCTAATAGTATCAATAGTAATAGGTGTAATAACAATATAAAGTATTTTGGAGGTTAATATGAAAAAATTAAGAATAGGAAGCGGAGCTGGTTATGCTGGTGACAGACTTGAACCAGCTTTAGAGCTTATGGAAAAAGGTAATTTAGATTATATTAGTTTTGAATGTTTAGCAGAAAGAACAATAGCAATAGCTCAACAGCAAAAACAATTGAATCCTGAAAAAGGTTACAATGGATTATTAGAGCATAGAATGGAAAAAGTACTTCCATTAGCTCATAAAAATAAAATAAAAGTAATAACTAATATGGGCGCTGCAAATCCTCAAAGCGCTGTCAATGTAATTTGTAAAATGGCAGAAGAAATGGGCCTCAAAGGATTGAAGGTTGCAGGAGTATTTGGCGATGATGTATTTGACAAGTTAGATAATTATAAAAACGTAACAGTTTGGGAAAATGGTAAACCACTTTCAGAATTAGATGGTGAAGTTATTTCAGCTAATGTGTATATGGGAATAGATGGTATAGTAAAAGCTCTTGAAAATGGAGCAGATATAATAGTAACCGGAAGAGTTTCAGATCCTGCATTATTTTTAGCTCCATTAGTGTATGAATTTGGATGGGATATAAATAATTATGATTTAATGGGTAAAGGAACTCTTATAGGACATTTACTTGAATGTGGCGGTCAAGTCACAGGCGGATATTATGCAGAACCAGGCAAAAAGAATGTTGAAAGACCTTGGGATTTAGGATTTCCAATCATTGAAGTTAGTGAAAATGGCGATTTTATAGTTACAAAAGTAGAAGGTTCAGGTGGATTAGTTACTAAGGATACATGTACTGAACAAATGATTTATGAAATTCATAATCCTGAAGAATATTTTACACCAGATTGCATTGCTGATTTTTCTAAAGTTACTTTTGAGAATATTGGCAAAGATATAGTTAGAGTAAAAGGAGCAACTGGAAGAGAAAAAACTGATACATTAAAAGTAAGTTTAGGATATAAGGATTGTTTTATTGGCGAAGGTGAAATATCATATGGTGGTCCTAACTGTTATGAAAGAGCTAAATTGGCAGCTTTGATAGTTGAAAAAAGACTTGCTTTAACAAATGTTAAATATGATGAATTAAAAATTGACTTTATAGGAATTAATGGAATATACAAAAATAATAATAGAAAATATAATACTCCAGAAGAAGTTAGAGTAAGAGTTGCAGCTAGAACAAAATCAAAATATGATGCAGTTCAAATAGGAAATGAAGTTGAAACATTATATACAAATGGGCCTGCAGGTGGTGGAGGTGCAACAAAATCTGTAAGTGAAATAGTTTCTGTAGCTTCCATATTAATTCCAAGAAATGATGTTGAAGCTAAAGTAATTTATAGGGAGGTTTAATCATGAAATTATGGGATATAGCACATTCTAGAACTGGAGATAAGGGGAATATTTCAAATGTTTCACTTATTGCATATGATATAAAAGATTTCGAATTATTAAAGGAAAAAGTAACAGTCGAAGTTGTAAAAGAATGGTTTAAAGATATTGTTAAGGGTGAAGTTAAAAGATATGAGTTGCCACAATTAGGAGCACTTAATTTTGTAATGAATGATGCACTTGGTGGTGGAGTTACTAGATCTCTTGCCCTAGATAAGCATGGCAAAAGTTTAAGCTCTTATTTATTGGATATAGAAATATAATTATAAAAAAACGAAGTATATTTATACTTCGTTTTTAATATATAATACTTACTACTTTTCTATAGATAATTTATTAACCATGTTTTCAATACTTTCATCATCTATTTCAGGAAAAGCTCTTTTATCAAGTTTGTAATTCTTTTTTACAGTTTTCATAATGAAGTTATCAATTACTCGATAAGGCTTAACTTTCAACCTTCCGCCAAAACATTCTATAGCAGTTGAATGATTTAAAAGTTTCTTAGGAAAGTTATGTAGAAGGTATTGATTTGCTTTTTCTGGAAAAGCACAACATAAGAAGATAGCTGTTTTTTTCTTCATTAATACATCTATATTATCACCTATACACTTTTTAACATCATCGTGAATGTAATTAAATCTTATACAACTTCCTATAATAACTGTATCATATGAAGAAAAGTCAGGCTTATCAATAGACAGATTTACGACATCAGATCCAGGCAATTTTTCACCTAATATTTTAGCACATGTCTCTGTAGTTTTATTTTTACTTGCGTATGCGATAAGAGTACTCATTAATAGCTCCTGTAATAATATTATTTGGATTATGCATTGTTGAAGTTTCAATATATATTAAAATCATACTGTGGGTTTTGATAAATGTCAAGAGATTTTTAATGTTACATATTTTTGAAATTCTTTAATTGTTAAAAATATAATAAATAAATATACTTTATTATATTTTTGCAGATGTTTCACTCATAAAAAAACTATTGACAACATTGGAATTGTAGCATTATAATGAATTACAAATTAAATTAAAGTTAATAAATTTTGGATGAAATTTTCGGGAGATACCTCATTGAGGAGCCGAAGGAGCAAATTGCAATAGTCTGTTGTAATGAAACTTTCAGGCAAAAAAGACCGATTTTGGACAATACTCTGAAGAGCTAGATTTAGCACCGTAGGAGCAACAGCTGCAAGCTGGAATCTCTCAGGTTAAGACAGAGGTAATGACGATATGTTATTACCTCTGTCTTTTTTTACAAATAAATGTTGGCAGAGCTAATACAACACGTTTTTAATAGCGGACAATTAAGTTTTAAATTTCAATTATTATAATTAGAGGAGTGATAAAGTGAAAAAAACACCATTATACGAAAAACATTTGGAACAAAAAGGTAAGATTATTGATTTTGGAGGATGGGCACTTCCAGTAGAGTATTCCGGAATAATAGCTGAACATGAAGCTGTTAGAAATGCTGCAGGTCTATTTGATGTTTCCCATATGGGAGAAGTAACAGTTATAGGTGAAGATGCAGAAAGATATATCCAGGAAATCATTACAAATGATATTTCCATTTTGAATAATTATCAAATAGCATACTCTGCTATGTGTTATCCTGATGGAGGAGTGGTAGATGATTTACTTGTATATAAATTTAATAATAAGAAATATTTATTAGTTGTAAATGCATCTAATACTGAAAAAGATTTTGAATGGTTTAAAGATCATGTTTTTGGAGATGTAACAGTAGAAAATGTTTCAGCTGATTATGCTCAACTTGCACTACAAGGGCCAAAAGCAGAGATGATATTGCAAAAACTTACAAGTAAAAATCTAAATGAAATAGAATTTTATAACTTTGCAGAAAATGTTATGATAGGGGACATAAATACTTTAGTATCACGTACAGGTTATACAGGTGAAGACGGTTTTGAAATATATTTATCTTCTGAAGATGGAGCTAAGTTATGGGATTTGTTGCTTGCAAAAGGTAAGGGAGATGGATTGATACCAACAGGATTAGGTTCAAGAGATACATTGAGATTTGAAGCTTGTTTGCCGCTTTATGGTCAAGAAATAAATAAGGATGTTACACCTCTTGAAGCAGGACTTGGATTTTTTGTTAAATTATCAAAAGATAGTTTTATTGGTAAGGATTCTCTTGTTAAACAAAAGTCTGAAGGACTCAAAAGAAAAATTGCAGCTTTTGAAATGATTGACAGAGGTATACCTAGAAGTCATTATGAAGTATTTGCAGATAACAAAAAAATCGGATATGTTACAACAGGAAGTTTTTCTCCTACATTAAAGAAAAATATTGGGCTTGCATTAATTGAAGCAGATTATGCTAAAGAAGGAACTGAAATAGAAATTGTTATACGAAATAAAAACTTAAAAGCAAAAACAATTAAGAAACCATTTTACACAAAAAAATATAAAAAGTAATTATAGTTGAAGAATAATAGTGGAATAATAGCACAATGGTAGGAGTATTATTGAATAAAACAATTGCTCATCTATTGCTAAATAAATCAATCAATTATGGAGGATATAAAATGGAAATATTAAAAGACTTAAAATATGCAAAATCACATGAATGGGTAAAAGTAGAAGGAAATAAAGCATATATTGGAATTAGCGACTATGCACAGGAACATTTAGGCGAAGTGGTTTTTGTAGAGTTGCCAGATGTTGATACTGAAGTTTCAGCTGGAGATCAATTTGTTGTGCTTGAATCTGTTAAAGCTGTTTCAGATGTATTCTCGCCTGTATCAGGCAAAGTAATAGAAATAAATGAAGAATTGTTAGATAATCCAGGGCTCATCAATGAATCGCCTTATGAATCTTTTATTGTAGTTGTTGAGATGTCAAATGTGTCAGAAGTTGATGAACTTTTATCTTCAGTTGATTATGAAAAAATTTGTGAATAAAGGAGAAATTGATGACTAGATATATTGGAAATACCAAGGAAGATAGAGCTTCTATGCTTAAAGAAATTGGATTTGACGATATAAATTCTCTATTTAAATCTGTACCAGAATCTGTGCACCTTAATAGGAGATTAAACATACCAGAAGCTCAGTCTGAAATGGAACTTATTAAAAATATTAAATCTTTATCCAGTGAGAATTTTAATTTAGATGATTACACATGCTTTTTAGGGGCAGGAGCTTATGATCACTATATACCAGCTGCTATTGATCAAATAGTTTCGAGGCAGGAATTTTATACATCATACACTCCATATCAACCTGAAATTAGCCAAGGAACACTGCAGGTAATATTTGAATATCAAACTATGATTTGTGAACTTACAGGTCTGCCAGTAGCAAATGCTTCAATGTATGATGGGGCTACTGCTATGACAGAAGCTGCTATTATGGCATGTGAATCTACAAGAAGGTCAGAAATATTAATTGCTAAAAGTGTCCATCCTGAGAGCCGCCAAGTTCTCAATACATATGCAAAGTTTAGAAATATTTCTGTAATTGAAATAGAATATACAAATGGACAAATAGACATAGAAGATTTGAAAAATAAAATAAATTCAAATACAGCTGCTGTTATAGTTCAAAGTCCAAACTTTTTTGGAGTTATAGAACAAATTGAAGCAATTAAAGATATGGTGCATGAAAATAAAAGTCTTTTAGTTATGAGTGCTGATCCGATATCTCTTGCTTTGTTGAAAAGTCCGGGAGAATTAGGAGCAGATATTGCAGTAGGAGAAGGTCAATCATTAGGCAACCCTATAAGTTTTGGAGGACCATATCTAGGATTTATGGCAGTATCTGAAAAATTAATGCGTAAAATTCCTGGCAGAATAGTTGGGCAAACAGTTGATAAAGAAGGTAGAAGAGGATTTGTTCTCACATTGCAAACAAGGGAACAACACATCAGAAGAGAAAAAGCAACATCTAATATATGTTCAAATCAAGCATTAAATGCTTTGACAGCTACAATTTATCTCACAATGATGGGTAAAGAAGGCTTTAAAGAAGTTGCAAATCTTTGCTTGCAAAAATCTCATTATGCGTATGAAGAGCTTATTAAAACTGGAAAATTTAATCCTGTTTTTACAGCACCTTTCTTTAAAGAATTTATCATTGAAAGCAAGGAACCTGTTAATGAACTGAATAAAAAACTTTTATCTAGCAAGATTATAGGCGGATATGATGTTGAAAAACATTATCCTGAACTAAAAAATGGTTATCTCGTTGCAGTTACAGAAAAACGTACAAAAGAAGAAATAGATTTTATGGCAGGAAAGGTGGCTGAATAATATGCAAAATGAAAAATCATTAATTTTTGAAATGAGTAAACCAGGACGTAAAGCATATTCTCTACCTGAATGTGACGTTCCTTTAATTGATCCAGATAAACTTATTAATAAAGAATTTCAAAGAACAATAGATTCAGAATTGCCAGAAGTTAGTGAACTAGATGCAGTAAGACATTTCACACAGCTTTCACTTAAAAACCATGGAGTAGATTCAGGATTTTATCCACTTGGAAGCTGCACAATGAAATATAACCCTAAAGTAAATGAAGCAGTGGCAAGATACGATGGTTTTACGAAGATACATCCATATCAACCTGAAATTACTGTACAAGGTGCATTAAAACTAATGTATGAAATTGGTGATATGCTATCAGAAATCACAGGTATGGATCAAATTACACTTCAACCTGCAGCAGGTGCACATGGAGAATTAACTGGTCTCATGTTAATAAAGTCATATCACATCAATAGAGGTGATTTGAAGAGGAATAAAATTGTTGTTCCTGACTCAGCGCATGGAACTAATCCTGCATCAGCAGCAGTTGCTGGTTTTGATATAGTTGAAGTTAAATCAAATGAAAAAGGCTTAGTGGACTTGAACTCATTAAAAAGTGTAATGAGCGATGAGATAGCTGGATTTATGTTGACAAATCCTAACACCTTAGGATTATTTGATGAAAACATATTAGAAATTGCATCAATAGTACATGAAGCCGGTGGATTGATGTATTATGATGGAGCTAATGCAAATGCAATTTTGGGTATATCAAGACCTGGAGATATGGGATTTGATGTAGTTCATTTGAACCTTCATAAAACATTCAGCACTCCTCATGGTGGAGGAGGACCTGGTTCAGGACCTGTTGGAGTTAAAAAGGAATTAATACCATTTTTACCGGTACCGATTGTTTCTAAAAAGGAAAATGAATATTTCCTTGATTACAACAGACCTCTTTCAATAGGAAAAGTCAAATCATTTTATGGAAATTTTGGTGTGATTGTAAGAGCATATGCTTATATTATGAGCATGGGTCCTGATGGATTGAGGGAAGTATCAGAAAATGCTGTACTTAATGCAAATTATGTAGCATATAAGCTTAAAGATGATTATTTTTTACCAATTGAAACAACTTGCATGCATGAATGTGTTTTTTCAGGAGATAAACAAAAATCTAACGGAGTATCAACTCTTGATATAGCAAAAAGATTGTTGGATTTTGGATATCATCCGCCAACTATATATTTTCCTCTCATAGTTTCAGAAGCTATGATGATTGAACCAACAGAATGCGAAACTAAAGAAACTTTAGATGAATTCATAAATGCATTAAAACAAATTGCAGATGAAGCTATAAATAATCCTGAAATAGTAAAAACAGCACCACATACAACAGTAGTGTCACGACTTGATGAAGCACTAGCTGCTAGGAAACCTGTTGTTCGCTTTGTAAGGTCATAGGTGATTGCATGGATAAAGATTTATTAATTATAGGTGGAGGGCCAGGGGGTTATGTAGCAGCTATAAGAGGAGCACAGTTAGGAAAGAAAGTAACTCTTATAGAAGAAGATAAAATAGGAGGTACATGTCTCAACAGAGGATGTATTCCAACAAAAGCATTATATAAAAATGCAGAAGTAATAAATACTTTAAAAAATATCGATAATTTTGGAGTAACAATACCTAGTTACAATATAGATATGACAGTAATCCAAAATAGAAAAAATAATATTGTAGATAAACTGCACTCTGGTATAGACCAACTTTTAAAAGGCTATGAAATAGAAGTAATAAAAGGTAAAGCAAAGTTTATAGGAAACAAAATTGTCGAAGTAATTAGTACAGATAATTCAATTAGCACAGTTACAGCATCAAATATAATTATAGCAACAGGCTCATTTTCAACTCCATTAGATATACCAGGAATAGAACTTAGCGGTGTAATAACTAGCGATGAAGTACTGAATATTGACAACATACCTAAAAGTATGGTAATTTTAGGCGGTGGTGTTGTAGGTGTTGAATTTGCAGGAATTTTTGCCTCTCTTGGGACAGAAGTAACTATAATTGAATTCTTGCCTAGATTAATGTATAGATTAGATGAAGAAATGTCTAAAAGACTTACTATGTATTTAAAGAAAAAACAAATTAAGGTAGTTACAGGTGTAGGTATAAAAGAAGTTTTATCATGTGACGATAGTTTGAAAATTATTGCAGGCAATGATAAAGGTACTGCAGAATATATTTGTGAAAATATGTTAATAGCTGCAGGAAGATCTCCAAATGTTAATAATTTGAACCTTGAAGCAGAAAATATTACTTTTGATAAAAAAGGTATAAAAGTTGATGAACATTATGAAACATCAACTAAAGGAATATATGCAGTTGGCGATGTAATTGGAGGACAAATGCTTGCACATGTAGCATCAGAAGAAGGCAAAGCATGTGTGGAAAGCATATTCGGGCATTCAAGCCGAGTTAATTACAATGCTGTTCCATCATGCGTCTTTTCATTTCCTGAAGTTGCATCCGTTGGTATGACTGAAGAAGAAGCAAAAGAAAGAAGTATAAATTATGTTGCATCTAAATCCATGTTTGGAGCAAATGGAAAAGCACTGACAATGGGTGAAGGTGACGGTATAATTAAAGTTTTAGCTAATAAGGATGACCATAAAATTTTAGGAGTTCACATAATAGGTCCTCATGCAAGTGATTTAATACATGAAGGAGTATTATCGATACAAAATGAATTAACAATAGAAAATGTAATGGAATCAGTGCATGCTCACCCAACATTATCAGAAGCTTTTTATGAAGCTGTAAGTGGATTGTTAGGCGAAGCTATACATTCACTGCCAAGTAAAATTAAAACAAATTAAGCAAGGGGGGTGTGACCTCCCTGCTTTTTATAACCCATAGGAAAGTTCTCACCGGAATTTGTTATATAAAAAAAACTTTCCGTATATGGGTTTCAAAAAAAGCTACATTATAATGCTTTGATAAAAGCTTTTTTTATAATAGAAAGGATAAATAAATGGAAAACATGAAACTTAGACATATAAAATCTAGATCATTTAACCCTTGGTACAACTTATCTTTAGAAGAATATTTGCTTGAAAATGTTAAAGAAGATGAAATAATTTTATACCTTTGGCAAAATGAAAATACAGTTGTAATAGGCCGTAATCAAAATGCATGGAAAGAATGCGCATATCAAAAATTAGAAGAAGATGGTGGAAAACTAGCGCGCAGATTGTCAGGCGGAGGTGCAGTTTATCATGACTTAGGAAATTTGAATTTTACATTTATAATGAACCAAAAACATTATAATTTAGAAAAACAACACTCTGTAATAATAGATGCATTGGCTAAGTTTAATGTAAAAGCAGATTTTTCAGGCAGAAATGATATGCTTATAGATGGCAAAAAGTTTTCAGGTCATGCTTATTACACTAATAACAATAAATCATATCATCATGGAACGTTGATGGTTAATTCAGATTTAGATAAACTAGGGTACTACTTAAAACCTTCGGAAAAAAAGATAAAATCAAAAGGTATAGATTCAGTTCGTTCTCGTGTTACTAACATAACTGATGTAAATAATGAAGTAACAATTGAAATGCTAAAGCAAAGTATGGATGATAGCTTTTGTAAAATTTATACGGGTGAATGCACTTATGAAATATATGAATTAGAAGTAGATCCATTGATTGTCTTATATGATAAATATTCATCCTGGCAGTGGCGTTTTGGTCAAAGCCCTAAGTTTGATGCATCATATACAGAACGATTCACTTGGGGTGAAATAGAACTTGATTTTTCTTTAAAAAATGGGTTGATTACAGAAGCGAACATATTTACAGATGCCATGGATGTAGAAATATTTGATGGCTTAGCTGATAGTTTTAAAGGTATTAAATTTGAAAAAAATGAAATTAAAAATACAATAAATAAAGCTTCTATAAATGAAGAAATAAAAAAAGAAATTTTAATGTGGCTAAATAATATCGAATTATAGAAATATTACAGGACAATATCATAACAATGTATAAATAATTATTATTATATAAAGCATACGTAGGCTGATCAATCAAGGCCTACTTTTTATATACAAATTAAATAAGTCATTGGAATTTATATAAATGCATTGTATAATATATTTATAGTGACATGAAGAATTATAAATGACGATTTTAAGAGGTAAAACAAAGGATGAAAATATATAATATAAAAGGAAATACTTATTATTTTGAAACTAAATATGCATACATGCCATTTTATAAAATAAATGAAAATGAAATAATTATGCTAGACTCAGGATTTTATGAAACAGATGAAAAAGTAATAAAAGAATTAATTTCACAATATAAATTTATAGTTAAATCAGTAATATGTTCTCATGCACATGTAGATCATGTAGGGAATAATTTTTGGCTGAAAGAACAATTTAATACAGAAATAATAATGCCTGAGTATGAAAGCATAACTTGTGAATCTATGTATAATTTTAAAGCATTTAATTTGCCTTTCATTACTAAAAGGATGGAAAAAAGTTATGCATCAAATATATGCAGTACAGATAGAAAAATATTAAGTAAAGAAAAAGTTATAGAAGTTTTTGGACACGAATTTGAAATAGTACAATTGCCAGGACATACACATTATCACACAGGTATTATAACTCCAGATAATGTTTTTTATGTGGGTGATTCACTCATGGGAGAAGAAGAATTAATTTATACAAAAATAGCATACATTTCGGATATTTCAGTAGATCTACAAACCAAGGAAAAACTCAGAGAAATAAAATGTGATAAATATATTTTAGCTCATAAGGGAATATATGATGATTTAAATGAAATAATAGATGAAAATATAAAATATCTAGAAGAGCAAATGAAATTTATAATATCTGTAATAAATAAACCTATGACCATGAGTGAAATATTTGCAGAAGTATTTAAAAAATTAGAAATAAGCAGCAATGTTAGCACATATATTCTTGCTGAAAAAATGCTTAAGTCGTATATTTATTATTTAATTGATTATGGTGTGGTTAAAATAGAAGTCATTGATCACTCATTAAAATACAATTGCAATAAGCATAATGCTATTGAATAACTAATATTGTTCAAGAATTGTGCCAAAAACGAAATTTCTTAATAAAAATTAGTAATTATGTTGCTTTTTAAATAAAATTAAGGTAATATAGAACTACAAACAAATAAATTAGGATTCTGAAAGAAGTTTAAATAATTTGCAATTATTATGCAGATTTTGGAATAAAGAAAAGAGAAAAATATAAAATATGAAATTTGAAAATTTAAATTTAATTGAACCAATCTTAAAAGCATTAAAAGATGAAGGATACGTGAGCCCATCTCCTATACAGGAAGAGTCTATCCCATCAGTTCTACAAGGTAGAGATTTGATTGGCTGTGCGCAGACAGGAACAGGAAAAACTGCTGCATTTGCTATACCAATAATCCAAAAAATACATGAACAAAAAAATAAAGGCTCAAAAAGACAAATACAATCCTTGATATTAACTCCCACTAGAGAACTTGCAGTACAAATTAAAGACAGCTTTATATCATATGGACGATATACAAATGTAAAATGTTGTGCAATTTTTGGAGGAGTTTCGCAACATCCACAAACAGAAGCACTAAGAAGAGGCGTGGATGTATTAATAGCTACCCCTGGCAGGCTTAATGATTTAATAAATCAAAGGCAAGTTAACTTGCAAAATGTAAAAATGTTTGTCCTAGATGAAGCTGATCGTATGCTTGACATGGGATTCATACATGATGTTAAAAAAATAATTGCATGTGTGCCAAAAGAAAGACAGACATTACTATTTTCAGCAACAATGCCTAAGGAAATAGCAGAGCTTGTAAATTCAATTTTACTTGATCCTGTTAAAGTTGCAGTTACACCTGTTTCATCAACTGTAGACATAATAAAGCAATATGTTTACTTTGTAGATAAAACGAACAAAAAGAATTTATTGCTGCACATTCTTAACAATAAGGACGTAACATCAGCTTTAGTTTTCACTCGTACAAAACATGAAGCAGACAAGGTAGTAAAAATTCTTGAGTCAGGTAAAATAAAAGCACAAGCAATTCATGGTGATAAATCACAAAATGCTAGACAATCAGCTTTAAACAGTTTTAAAAAAGGTGAAATAAGAGTTCTTGTAGCAACAGATATTGCAGCAAGGGGCATTGATATTGATGAATTGTCACATGTTATAAATTACAATTTACCTAATATGCCGGAAACTTATGTTCATAGAATTGGTCGTACAGGTAGAGCAGGTCTAGGTGGAACAGCAGTTTCTTTCTGTGAATATGAGGAAAAACCATTTTTAAGAGATATACAAAAATTGATTAAGAAAACTATAACTGTAGTTGAAGAAAACCCATACCCTATGATGATTAATCATGTTCTTCCAAAAGAAAAACCTCAACGTAGACAAATGGTAGCAAGAATAGAACCAGAAAAGAATCATTTTAAAAAAGAATCATTTAAAAATGAGTCATATAAAAAGGAATCCACTAAAAAAGAATCATCTAAAAAATCTTCATTTAGAGGAACTTCAAATAAATCAAATTCAAAAAAACCTTATTCAAGAAACAGTAAAAATATTTAAGGTTATTGTATTTAATGTATAAAAAAATATTTAAATAATTGACATTAAGATTATTTTTTGATAATCTTAGTGTTAAAGTTATAGCCTGTAATAAAGTTTAAATTTTAATTTATAAAGGAGAATACTATGATATTAATAGTTGATTTTGGTGCACAGTACAGTCAGCTTATTGCGAGAAGAGTAAGAGAAGCAAAAGTCTATTGTGAGATTATTCCATATACCTATTCAATTGATAAAATTAGAGAAAAAAATCCTAAAGGAATTATACTTTCTGGTGGACCAGCAAGCGTATATGTAGAAAATGCTCCAACAGTTTCAAATGAAATCTTCAACCTTGGTGTCCCAGTTCTTGGTATTTGCTATGGAGGACAATTTATAGCGCAAGAATTTGGAGGAACAGTTAAAAAGGCAGATTCAAGAGAATACGGAAGAGTAAAATTAGAGATAAATGTAAATGATGATTTGTTCAAGGACATTGAACAAAATTCATTATGTTGGATGAGTCATACAGACTATATTGAAAAAGCACCTGAAAGTTTTGAAATCACTGCTAAATCAGAAACATGCCCAGTATGCGCTATGAAAAATGCAGAAAAGAAAATTTATGCAGTACAGTTCCATCCAGAAGTTGAACATACAGAAAAAGGAAGAGAAGTAATAAATAATTTCCTTTATAATGTATGTGGTTTAAAACAAGATTGGGATATGGGAGATTATTGTCAAGAATCAATTGATAAAATCAAAGCATTAGTAGGAAACAAAAAAGCTTTATGTGCAATGTCAGGTGGAGTTGATTCATCAGTTGCTGCAGTAATGGTACACAAAGCTATTGGATCTAACTTAATATGTGTATTTGTAGATCATGGTCTACTTAGAAAAGATGAAGGAGATCAAGTAGAAAAAGTATTCAAAGAAAAATTCAATATGAATTTAATCAGAGTTAATGCAGGAGAAAGATTCTTAGGCAAATTAGCTGGAGTTACAGATCCTGAAACTAAGAGAAAAATAATAGGTAATGAATTTATAAGAGTATTTGAAGAAGAAAAACAAAAATTAAAAGAAGAATTTGGACATATAGATTATTTAGTTCAAGGAACAATATATCCAGATGTTATAGAAAGCGGAACTGCAACAGCTCAAGTAATTAAAAGCCACCACAATGTTGGTGGATTGCCAGAAGATGTAGATTTTGAGCTATTAGAGCCACTTAGACAACTGTTTAAAGATGAAGTTAGACAAGTTGGAAGAGAACTTGGAATTCCAGAAGAAGTAGTTGAAAGACAACCATTCCCTGGACCAGGACTTGCTATTAGAGTTTTAGGAGAAATAACAGAAGACAAGCTAAAAATAGTTAGAGATGCTGACTTTATATTTAGAGAAGAAATAAAAAAAGCAGGACTTCAAAATAAAATATGGCAATACTTTGCATGTTTACCAAACATCAAAAGTGTAGGTGTTATGGGTGATGTTAGGACATACTCGCACACAGTAGCTTTAAGAGCAGTAACAAGCTCAGATGGAATGACATCAGACTGGGCACGTATCCCATATGATGTATTAGAAAAAGTATCAAACAGAATAGTTAATGAAGTAGACAATGTAAATCGTATAGTGTACGACGTAACATCTAAGCCACCTTCAACTATTGAGTGGGAATAGAAAAAACTTTGAAATATCAATGAAAAACAGCATTGGGTTAGTATAGAATTTGGATAGATGGTTTGTGATTTTACTGTATTTTTCGGTTATCATAACCATCTATTTTATTATTTTAGAGGATAATTTATTAAAAACCACTTTATTTATACGAATAAGGTGGTTTTCCTTATATGGATATAATAAAATTTAATTTTAAATTTATAATAATTGATTTACATCAAATCATTTAGGCAGAATAAATGCTACAATAAAGAAAATAAGAAATAAACCTTATTCATCTTATATATGGTTAAAACTTTATAAAAAAATTATTATCAAATTGGAGGAGAAATTAAAATGAGTAAATTTAACAGCTCACAAAAAATCGGAGATATAGCAACTGAATTTCCAAAAGCAAAAGAGGTATTCAAAGAGTACAAAATTGATTTCTGCTGTGGCGGAGATCGACAATTAACCACAGCCATCGAGGAACAGGGGCTGGATGAAACTGAAATATTGAGTCGTGTGAATGCTTTATACGAAAAATATGCAAATAATCTAGATTCAAGTGATAAAAGCTGGCAAGAAGCACCTCTTGGGGAGTTTGTAGATTATATTGTCAACAAACATCACGCTTACCTTTGGGAAGAACTACCAAGAATAAGCAAATTGACAACAACAATATTGAGAGTGCATGGACCTAATCATCCGGAACTTTCAAAAGTTCATAAGTTATTTCATTTAGTTAAGATGGAATTAGAAGCACATTTGGCAAAAGAAGAAGCAGTTCAGTACCCAGCAATTAAAAAATATGAAATAAGCAATGATGAGGCTGATTTAGAAGAAGCAATAAGAATCATTAAAGAACTTCAAGAAGAACATAAAGGTGCAGGAGATATTTTGAAAGAGCTTAGAGCAGTAAATGATGATTATAAAATTCCAGATGATGTTTGCGGAACATTTGAATTAACTTATACTAAGCTTCAAGAAATGGAATCAGATTTATTTCAGCATATACATTTAGAAAGCAATATCCTGTTTCCAAGACTTCTTGGCTTAAAGATAGATTAAATATTTCAGTACTATATTAAAACATAGCCAAATATAAAAATCCCCTTATTTTGCAAATAAGAGGATTTTTATATTATTTCAATTCTTCTAAACTTTCCATGTTTGTGACGATAATTTTTCTCTGCCCTTTAAGTTTAATCCATCCGTTATCTTGAAATACTGAAAGCTTGCGGCTTAAAGTTTCTTGAGATGTTCCTATCAGAGCAGCTAAGTCTTTTTTACTTACAGGTAATGTTATCTCATATTCATTATCTTTTTCTTCTATAGCATTTTTTTCAATTTCAAGCAATAAATAATTAGCAATTCTTTGCTCAACGTCACGAAGTCCTATCTGTTCTATAAGCTCTTCTGATTCTTCAATTCTTTCAGTGTATTTTTGAAGAAATTTTAGTGCTATTTCAGGTTTCCTTAATAACAGTTCCTTGATCTTTGCACCTTTTATTATACATATTTCTGAATCTTCCAAAGACTCTGCATTATTGTTTAAAATAGTTTTGGAAAACAATGAAAGTTCACCCATGAAGTCTCCAGGTTTAAGTATGCGCAAAATTTGCTCTTTCCCTAAAACTGATATTTTAGATATTTTAACAATTCCCTTGTTAACAACAAATAAATTATCAAAAGAATCACCAGCTGTGAATATTATTTCTCCCTTTTTATAACTCTTGTGAGTAGAAGCATTCATTACGTTCTCTTTTTCTTCCTGCGTTAAATCATGGAATATGGGGATATTATCAATGCATAAATGTCCATGCCCTGAGCAGCTTGTGCAATAATTCATATTGAAGCCTCCTATTATTCTTTGTTTTTATAATTCATCAATCTTATAGCATTTATTATTACCAATAAAACGCTTATTTCGTGAACAAGCATGCCGAACGCCATTAATACATTCTTGGTCAATACGCCTATAAGCAATATGAAGACTACTGCAACTGCAAAATAAATATTTTGCTTCATATTTTTAACTGTTGCACGACTTAAGCTAAAAGCATATGGTAGTCGGTTTAAATTATCTGACATCAATACCATGTCTGCAGTTTCCATGGCTACATCTGTACCTGAACCGCCCATGGCAATTCCTAAATCTGCAACAGCCAATGCTGGAGCATCATTGATTCCATCTCCTATCATAGCAACAATGGAGTTATTTTTCAACTCATTTAATTTAGAAACTTTATCTTCCGGCAATAATTCTGAGTAATATTCATCTAATCCTAATTTTTTTGCTACAGCTTCTGCAGTTCTTTTGTTGTCACCTGTAAGCATAATAACTTTTTTTACGCCTGCTTTTCTAAGCCTGTTTGCCAATTCATAGGCATCATCCCTTATTTTATCAGCTATGGAGATAACACCTGCTATTTTTCCTTGCTCTGCAACAATTACAGCTGTTTGTCCATTGCTTTCTTCACTTTGTAGATATTCTTCCACTTTAAGAGTAATAATAATATTTTCATTTTCCATTAATCTACGCGTGCCAACCAATACGTTCTTGTCATTAACTACGCCCTTAACACCTAAACCTGATAATACTTCAAATTCGCTTGCTTGCTCTATATTAATGGATCTGCCTAAAGTTTCTTGAAGTATTGCTTTTGCCAAATGATGTTCTGATGATATTTCAACTGGTGCTGCCATGCAAAGTATGTCTTCCTCAGTACCTATAAATGGTTGAATTTTTGTTACAACAGGCTTGCCGGCTGTCAATGTTCCAGTTTTGTCAAAGGCGACTACATCAACTTTGCCTGCTTTTTCTAAATATTCACCACCCTTGATTAAAATACCTTTCTTTGCGCCATTTCCTATACCTGCAACTATTGATACTGGAGCTGATATAACCATTGCTCCTGGGCATGATATCACAAGTAATGTCAATGTTAATTCTAAATCACGAGTTATTAAATATACAAAGATAGACAGTATCATTATCCCAGGCGTGTAATATTTTGAAAAACGCTCAATAAACTTTTGTGTTGGGGCTTTTGAATCCTGCGCTTCTTCAACCATTTCCATAATTCGCGCAAATGTTGTATCATCACCGACTTTCTGTGCTTCTAATTCTAAATAGCCTGTTTCAATGACAGTTGTGCTGAATACTGAATCGCCTGTTTCTTTTTCAACTGGAATTGATTCTCCAGTGATGGCAGCTTGGTTTACAGAAGCTTTTCCTTTAATGATGAGCCCATCAACAGGGATTTTTTCTCCAGGTCTTACTATTACTCTTTCACCTTTTAAAACTTCATCCGGAGATACTTTAATTTCTTTTCCATCTCTGTACACGGAAGCTGTGGTAGGAGCCAAGTCTAGCAATGATTTCAAAGAAGAACGAGTTTTTTCCAATGTTATTGCCTCTAAATATGAACCAAACGTAAATAAAAATGTTACGGCTGCTGCTTCCCAATATTCTCTTATAAATATTGCTCCGACTACAGCAACAGTCACGAGAGCTTCAATTCCAAGAACTTTGTATCTCAATGCTCCTATCGCATTTTTTGCTATTGAATATCCTGCGACAACAGAGGCGGCGATCATCAATCCGTCGGTTATAAAAGCATCTGCATTTATATATTTCAGTAGAAATGATAATAATATTAATATTCCTGATATTATTACTATATTTTTTTTGCTTTTCAAAATATTTTCCTCCTTATTATATCAATGGGAAGGACGAAGGCCCTCCCCACATTGCTAAGTTGCAATGATTATTATTTTACGTTCAGTACTTCGTATCCTAAATCAGTAATAACCTTTGTTATTTTTTCTGAATCAATTTTTGTTTCATCAAAGTTGATTTTAGCTTTGCTTGCGTTGAATAGAACATTTACATCATCAACCCCATCAACTTTATTTAATGCCGCTTCAATTTTTTTAGCACATGTTGGGCATACCAACTCTTCTAATTGTAATGTAACTTTTTTCATCTATATTTCCTCCTGATATTATAATTTTTATTATGTTTTGAGTATAAGACAAAGTATATGAAAAAACTTTGATGCATATCAATTTTAAAAAATATTTCACAAAAATTATTAAACCAATGAGTTATACAATGAAATTAAAAATTATATACGGTCAATTTTATTTTTTGAGAAATGCAGAGGTTAGAGGACTATGGTATTATATTGTAGTAGAAGTTTTAAACAGACAATTTATGTTTTTTAATAGTATTGTAAATTTTGGTAGATAATTTAGAGTGTTGGTTATATAATTATAATATTATTACTTCACTATATTATAAAATTCCGAAACAGTTTATTGTGTTATTTTAGGACAATTAATATTTTTGAGGTGATGAAATGAACGAAATGAAAGAGCGGCTTATTGCTACTTGTGGCATGAATTGCAGACTTTGTATGGCTTAGATATGTTTTTACTAAATGAAGAAAAGAGATGGACATGTCTAGTATGTGGTTGTATTATTTGTGTACACAAAAGAATATGTCCTAAATGTAAAAATCCATTTGCAGAATAAATAATATAGTTATAAGATGACATATTTAAAATATAATTTTAAAGATAAATGGCAATGGCTAAGATTGTTAGTCTGAATCTTGCAGGTAAGTTTGTTATAAATGGGGGTTTTTAATATGAATGAAGAATTTATTTTGGAAAGTTATTTAAGTGATGGAGTTGAAAGTATTATAAAAGGTGCAATAAAGGCAACTTTAACGAATCCTAAAGAAAGTATTTTTATGGCGAAATATGCTCTCGCAAGTAAAAAGGCAAGCAGCATTCGCCAAAAATCTGAACAAAGAGGAGAACACATCCCACCTTTTTTGATCGCAAGCATTACAAGTAAGTGTAATCTGCACTGTACAGGTTGTTATTCCAGATCTAACAATTCTTGTCATGACGATTTAGCAGGTGATCAGCTTACTGATGAAGAATGGCTTAGAATATTTGATGAAGCAAGAAATCTAGGTATAGGTTTTATTATATTAGCTGGTGGTGAGCCCATGATGAGGCCTGATATTATAAAGGCAGCTGCACAAATTCAAGATGTATTATTCCCAATTTTTACAAATGGAACAATGTTTAATGAAGGGTACTTAAATTTCATTTCGAAATACTGCAATTTAATACCTGTTTTGAGTATAGAAGGAAATGAAGATATAACAGATAGCAGGCGTGGAGTTGGAGTATATAATATATTAATAAATACAATGGATAATTTGCAAAAGAATAAAATTTTATATGGAGCATCTATTACTGTAACAAAAGAAAATATCAATAGTGTGATATCAGAAGAATTTCTTGATAAATTATTTGATAGAGGATGCAAGGTTATTTTTTTTGTTGAATATGTACCTGTAGAAAATACAACAGAAGATTTGGCACCACAAGAAGCAGAAAGAGAATTCTTGAATATGAAACTGTCAAAACTTAGGAAGAAATATGAAGAAATGATTTTTATATCATTTCCTGGAGATGAGAAATCATCTGGAGGGTGTCTTGCTGCTGGAAGGGGATTCTTTCATATAAATTCCAATGGTGGAGCAGAACCATGTCCATTCTCACCATATTCAGATACTAATTTAAGAAATGTATCGTTGAAAGAAGCATTAAATTCTCCATTATTTAAAAAACTTCAAGATGGAAGTGTTCTTATAGAAGAACATGATGGAGGTTGTGTACTTTTTGAAAAAAGGGAAACAGTACAGGAATTGTTATATAGCACAGATATATAGTTTATTAATGAAATAAATATAGATGCATATAGTTTTTTGAAAAACTTATTTCAAATGGAACATATAAATTAGATGTGTTTAATGATTCATACAAAATAAATTAAATTTTTAGTCAATATTGCAATGACAGAGGATTGGATATTTTGCTAAGCAATATGATAGCATTCAAAAATTATGGTTTTTTTCAAGAAAATGATATTAAATCTTTTACAGATTTAAAAGTAAACTTAGTAAATTAAGATATTAATGAAAATACAATTTTCCAAGACTTCAAAGTTTCATATAAATATATAGATAGAGATAATAAATTGCATGAATTTATTGATTATTACACAATAAATATTATAGATAATAAAATTGATTATATTTATTATAATCACAACAAAAGTAAAATTGATAAGGGTAATTAGGAAAAAGTATCTATGTGAATTATATAATTTATAAGGAGATGAAAATGAAAAAAGTCAATGCTGATAGTATTATTGAATATTTATTTGGCACCATAGTTTTATTTTATCTTGAATATGATATTGGAAAAGATATTATTTGGAGATACAACATAAATAAAATTGTAAATATGTCTTTTTTAATAACGATTGTCATATATGTTATATTTTCATTTTATATTATAAAAAAAATTGAATTTAGTGAATTCAATATTAAGCCAGTAAAAAATGTAAAAGAATACTTAAAAAGACTAATACTAATTATTTTAATTACAGCTCCTATTGCTGTAAATTTAATTTATTATATTGATAATTTCCTAGAATCAAAAATATTAATAATTCTTAGCATTTTTTTGATTGTTTGTATTTTTGCTCTACGACTTTATTATATATCAACAATCTATAAAAATAAATTTCATTATCTTTCCATATTTCTAATTATTTATATTACTTATTTAATTCTAATATCATTTTTTTTCTTAGTGAATGTATACTAGGTAATGATTTCATTCGGCCCACACTTAAAGATTAACATTATTTATAGTATTAGGAGTTAATAATAAGAAAATAGTACTATCTTTAATTTTAGGGGAATTATATATAATACCAATAGGAGTTTAATAAACATGAAAAATAAATTTATTATAAATATACCGATTTATATTATTGGTTTAATGTTAGTTGGATATTTGATCTATTTTTATCCTATTCAAAGGATGTTGGCAGAAAATAGTTTTAATCAATATATTTCTTTGCAAGGCACAAATGAAGAAAATATATTATCAAAAGTAGTTTTTAAAGATTATAAACAGGATGGATATTGCATTGATGTTGTTTATAAGGATGATGCTAATTTAAGATATGATTATAAATATTATATTGGGAAAACTCATGAAAATACTTTTAACATGATATGTGTAATATATAATGAACATAATGTTTCTATAGATGTATCAAGGGATATAGCAAAATATCTTCCTTTGCATTAATAAATATCATTTAATAGATTTGGGAGGAATAAATGTCTATAATAAAATGTCCTAAATGCTCTAAAGATATATCAGATAATGAAGAAAATTGTATATTATGTGGATATCAATTAGAGGAAAAACAGCAAGAAGATGTAATGAATGAGAAGGAAGAAATAATAGCTAAATTAAAATTAAATATTATAAAGATATTATGGTCTACTATAATTATAATTGCTGTTGCAATGTTTTTATTAATTAATTATAAAAATCAAACTCCTATCTCAGTATCAAAAAAATATATTGAAACAAATTGGAATGGTAATTGGACTGAGGCAATAAACTATATAGCATCTGATAGTTTAAATAATACTAATTTTGGAAAAGTACAAAATAATTATGATTCACCTATAGTAATAAATTACAAATTAACAAAAGAAGAATTTAAAAATAAAGAAGCAGTTGTTTATTTAGAATTTGAAGCTGTTGATGAAGATGATGATTATATATACTGCGCAAAAGACACCTTATATTTGAAAAAGATTGATGGTGATTGGATGATTTATAATATGGAAGAGAACGAGTAATACAAGTTATCTAACTAATACAACTCCATACCTAAATGCCGGAAGGTCATATTGCACAAATTATAACTGCCTGAATATATTGTTATATAATGTTCATAAAAAGGAAGTGTTAGCAATTGTATTATAGGGCTTTAAATTATCCAAGCGATAAAATAATAATTAATTCTATAAACCAAAGTTTTTTTGTGTTACCCGAAATGACTAATACATCACGGTGCATATATTTTGATATGAATTTATTCTATCCAGACGGGTCTCCAATTGAAAAAGCATTATTACATGTATTTAAATCTGCCAGATTTAATGAATATAACATTATAGTTAATTCCAAAGAGTGTTATCCGGTTCAGATAAGTAATATACAATTTTGTCCCGGGGTAATTTCAAAATTATATATTAATATGATTCCACTTCATCTGCAAAATTTTAACATGCAGTCTATTAAAAATATTAAAATTGTTCAGGCTACTGAAGAAACACCTCAAAACGATATTAGAGAGATGATATTAACGCTGGGGTTGGATGCTCCCACGAGTTCCCTTGCATATTTGTATGCAGCGAAATTCGCTGAAGAAGTAAACGCTTTAAGTAACGGAAAAATAAAAATAGAGATATTTACCGATGCTGCATTGGGGAATGACAGGCAGATGCTTAACACTATAATTCAAGATCGCAACCCGGATTTTATAATTCAAAACACGGCTCCACAAGTAAATTTCTTACCAGGATTATCTGTGCTTGATATGCCAATGGTTTATACCGATATAAAAAAATTAAGAAATACAATGGATAATGAAGTTTTTTATAATAAAATTAGAAATATATACAGTAATGGAGGATATAAAATACTCGGTATGGCCGACGAATCTTTCAGGCAAATGACTTCAAATAAAGAAATCCGGGATATAGAAAAATTCGGAGGAATAAAAATCAGAACAATACAAAATCCTAATCATATAAAATTCTGGCAGTTGCTTGGTGGAATAGTCATACCGCTTCCGGTTGGAGAAGTATACCCTTCATTGGTGCGCGGATTTATAGATGCTCAGGAAAATCCTTATGGAAACATAGCTGCGTATAAATTCTATGAAGTACAGGACTATGTTATAAACACAAACCATTTACCACATTTTTTGCCATTGATTACGAGTAGCCAGATTTTCAGCAGTCTGACTGAACATGAAAAGGCAATAATTGAAGAAGCTGCTAAAAAGGCAACAACTTATACACGTGAGAAATCTGATGAGCGTCTCGAAGAAGTGAAACAAACACTTATTGATAACGGTATGACAATAGTTGATATACCTGAAGAAACAAGGCAGGATATGATAAAATTCGCTGCTATACCTGTATATGACAGTATTCGGACATTGGTTGGCGATGATGATTTAATAAATACTTATTTGGAGTTGAGCAATTCATCTGAGACAGTTGGCAAAGAACCAGGAGTGACTAGGCAAGAATCTCATACGAAGTTTTAGAAAAATAGCAACAAGTAGTTAATGAGGTAATGAAGTAGACAATGATAGATGGTTCATGATTTTACTGTACTTTTAGGTAATCATGACCATCTATTTTATTATTTTCATTAGAAAGACATGATAATTAATTTTCTAAATCATATCATTTAATATTTGAATAAAGTTTAACCCCAATTTTGCACCATAGAAGATGATTACGATGCCGCATACAACATTAATTATTCTCAGAACCTTATCTGTAAACTTGGCACTAAATAGTGAAATAATAGTTGAGATACCAAGGAACCAAGCACAAGATGCAGATGCAACGCCTAAAATAAAGTGTATATCTTGTCCTGCAGGTAAAGTGGCCTTAAATGCTCCAAGCATCATTGATCCGTCTATTAAAGCTTGTGGATTAAACCATGTTACAACGCAGGCTGTACTTATTACTTTTAGAATTGGCACATTTACATTTGTACTTGTATTCATACTATTTTTTGTACGAAGCAATCCTACACCAATCCATATTACGATGATACTGCCTAACAGCAATACTACTATTTCAAACAATTGGGATGCTTCAATAAGTGCCCCTATACCAAAAAAGCATGCAAGAGCAAGTGTTATATCAAAAAATATAACTATGAATGCAGTTAAATAAACCCTTAATTTTGGCTGAGTAAGTGCAGTATTTATTACGAATAAATTTTGAAGTCCTATTGGTGCTACATAAGCAAGCCCTATTGTTAAACCTTGTAAGAAATATACCATTTTCATTCTCCTTAAACCAATCAAATTTAATTTATAAACTAATTATATTCGATTTTTTGGTATTTGTAACCATCCAAACGTTGACTTTTAGACCAACCAAATGTAATATGTTACTAAGGAAGTGTGAGAAAATATGACAGAACCGTTAAAAGAAAATCAAGAAAAGTATATTTGCATTGAATGGCAGCCGAATAAGAATTCTAAGATACCGATGTACAAGCAAATTATAGAGTATTTCTGCAACAAAGTGTCTACAGGTGACTGGGCCGTTGGCAGTAAGCTACCAGCACAAAGAGAAATGGCTAAGATTTTCGGTGTAAATAGAAGCACTATTGTTTCAGCTATGGAGGAACTATTGTCATATGGCATGATAGAAGCTGCATATGGTGGAGGCACCAGAATTGCCAGCAATACATGGTCATTGCTTATGTCATCACCACCAGATTGGAATAAGTATATTTCATCGGGACCATTTATAGCTAATGTACCTACCATACAGGTAATAAATAAACTTGAATTTGATGAAAAGTATATAAGACTTGGAACAGGAGAAATATCTCCTGAATTATTTCCTAAGGATATGATGAAAGATGTATTTAATGCATTGCCTGATAGAATATCATCATTAAATTATTTAGGACCGCTTGGTCTCCCTGAACTTCAAGAAAGTATTTCCAAGAGGTTAATGAAAAATGGTATTGATGCAAAACCATCAAATATTCTTATTACCTCAGGATCTCTTCAGGCTTTACAACTTATTTCAGTATGTATGTTGAAACCTGGTGCTACAGTGTACACAGAAGCACCAACATATTTAAAGTCGTTACAGATTTTCCAATCTGCGGGTATTAATTTCAAAGGTGTGCCTATGGATAAACGAGGAATAATGTATTGGAAAATAGAAAAAGTTCTTAATGGTTCACTGCTTTATACGATTCCAACTCATCATAATCCAACAGGAACAATTATGACATCAGAAAGAAGGAAAGAAGTATTTGATTTTTGTAGCAATCATAGGTTACCAATATTAGAAGATGATGCATATGGGGAACTTGGGTTTGATGGAGAAAAAACACCATTGCCTATAAAATCAATTGACAATAATGGAATGATCCTTTACACCGGTACTATTTCAAAAACATTGGCGCCTGGGCTTCGTATAGGGTGGCTCGTAGGACCTGAATCTGTTGTTAATAGGCTGGGAGATGTTAAAATGCAAATGGATTATGGAGCAAGTTCATTATCCCAGTGGGCATTGACAGAGATATTTGAGAGTGGTGCATATGATGATTATCTAATAAAACTGCGCAGTGAGCTGAAAGAACGTAGAGATATTGCACTCGCTGCTTTGGATAAGCATTTTAGTGATATTGCTGAATGGAATACGCCAACAGGTGGATTTTATATTTGGGTGCACATAAAAAGTAAAATCCCAAGTGAAAAACTTTTCCGAGAAGCATTGGATAAAAACATATTGCTTAATCCTGGTAACATTTACGACTATAAAGAGAATAAGAGTATTCGTTTATCTTATTCTTATGCTAACAAGAAAGACTTGGAAAAAGGTATTGAGATCCTGGGAAATATTATAAAAGATTTTGATAAATAAACTGGATAAATAATTGTTGAAATTAAATTGCGCAAGGTCTGAGTAGTTCCATCTTTAATGTAGGTATTCCATTTAGATTTGTGTTTTTTTCTTCAATAACGGTAAATCCGACTTTTTCATAACATTTCTTAGCACTTGTATTAACGCTTGAAACATGTAGTAAAACTTTATTCATATTTAATTCATTAAAGGCATAGTTAATGAGAAATTTTGAAATCTCAGTTCCATAGCCTTTATTTCTATATTTTTCTCCAATTAAGAAGCGGCAGATTTTACATTCTTTTTTTTTATAATTAATAAAACCTAACTCAACAGTACCAATTATTTCATCATCTAATATGGCAGTAAAAAATTTTGTATATATGGAATCTATTAGTCTTTTTTCTATTTGTTCTATCGTTATTGGAAAAGTATATGATGGCCCAGCCCATTGATGTAAAAAATTCTCATCTTTTCCTTCGTTACATATTATTATAAATTCACAATCTAAAATTGTTGTAGGTCTTAAATTAATCATTAATTAGCTCCTTATCAAATGTAATAGAAGTATATATTCATTTAATAAGGCTATATTTTGTTGATTTTTCAACATCTATAGCCTTATAATCTTCAATATGTATTATTGCTGAAATTCTGTAACTTTAAATGGATTTAAAATAGCATTCTTTACTGCAATTTTAGCTAGATAAGCTAAATTTTCATTGCTTCCATTAATGTCTGGTATATAAGTTACATCTTCAAATAAATCCTTCTTAACATTTCCTGTATTTACAATTAAAGTTTCAAAAAATGTTAATCCTGCAATGTATCTACCAATTCCTATGTCCAAGTGATGTCCATCACGAGTTAATTCATCACCAACTGCATTTAAATATGTATTTGTTCTGCCATTTTGTATCGCTGTTCCACAAGGTATAATTATGTCGATACCTGATTCTTTAATAGCTTGTTGATGAGCATTTATAATTGCATTGTACATAGCTGTTTGATTGCTGCTGTAATATGTAAAATCTTCATGTGTGCTGTCTGTTGCATAAGCCCAAGTCATGTTAAGAGCTAATTTAACATCACTGTTTGTAGCATATGCGTTAACATAAGAAATTAAATTATTTAAATATGGTTGGAATGTTGAATATAGTCCAGAAAATCCTGAAAATTGTTGGAATGTAATAAAGTCCCAATCTTCATCAAGAATACTATCTTTCATTGTTTGATTTGATGTCTTGTTGATTGCTGTAGATGTCAATTTATAATAAGTGTATATTGGTTTGTTATTTAATGCATTTAACCAATGGTTTTCAAGTGAACATCCACTAAAATATAAATTACCTATAACAACATTTATACCAGCAGATTCAGCAATTTCACAAATCCAACGTGTTGCATCTTCTGAAAATGAATTTCCAATTGTAAGAATCTTAATTGTTTTATTATTTAAGTCTAATTTTTTTCCTTCTAACTTAGTTTGAGCTTCTTTAATTGTTTCAATAGCTGCATCTACTTCTTGCTGTGTATTTGTTTCTTTTACAATATTTGAAGTAATTACTTCTTTATATGTTGCCCAGCTTTCTTCTGTATAATTGGATTTAAAAACGGAATCTAATGTTTTGTAGTATGCTGTTAAATCAGCGTATTTTACTGGATTTTTTGCCACAATTAAATTAATTGTAGAAGTTTTATTTTCATCAGCATTGATAGCAAATATAAAAGTATTTCCAATATTTTTGGTAGTAAGTTCTCCGCCTGAACTTATTTCAGCTATTTTTGTATTACTTGATGACCATGTGATTTTTTTGTCTGTAGTCAATATTACAGATGAGTTTTCATAAACTGTTAACTCTTCAAAACCCTGTCCTGTTAATTTATTTTGTTCAAGTATAGATTCTGATTTTACAGATGTGAAATCAACTGATGTTTCACCTTCTATTAATATTCTTACTTTTCCATCTTCTTTATTTGTAGTCAGCTTATTAACGATTGAATCTTCAATTATAATTGTATTTAAACCGCCGCCTTCTACCAGTAATTCACCTTTTATAGTTACATTTTTAAGTGTAACTTCACCGTTGCCAACTTCTTTTGTAATATGTAGGTTATTTACAATTTTGTTTTCAATTATTGTGTCAGCTGTATCAACTATTAAATCAGCAAATTCCATGTTAAGTGATCTATCTAATGTAACTATTGCTTCTGCTCTCTTAATTGGATCTTGTGGTCTAAATGAATTGTCATTATACCCTTTGATTAGTTTAGCTTCATAAGCTGAACCAACATAATCTTTTGCCCAACTAGAAATTGTATTGCTATCTGTAAATATTTCTGCTGACTGTGAGCTTTCATTAAGCTTCATTATTTTAGATATTATAACGGCGGCTTGTTCTCTAGTTAGTTTGTCATTTGGAGCAAACTTCGTTTTTGAAACACCATCTATGTATCCTGCTTTAAATGCTATTTGAACTTCTTGGTAAAACCAATCGTTTTGGTTTATATCGGTGAAGCTAACATTAGAAGTTTCTGTATAACCAAACAGGTTATTAACCATTTTCACAAATTCTGCTCTTGTTACTAAACCTTCTGGTTTAAAAGAACCGTCAGGATATCCAGTTACATAGCTATTATCAAGCCATGATTTTATTGTGCCTTCTGCCCAATGTCCGGAATAGTCTTTATCTATACCTAAGGCATTTGTTGGCATTGCCATTGTAAATATCATAATAAATACTAACAATAGCGAAATAGTTTTTTTAATCATTTTGTCCCCCTTAAAAAGCAAATATTCCTACAAATTGTATTATAGCACTTTGGTAATACCTTTTTCAACAAAAACCGAAATTATTCATTCTTTTTTGTGAAATATATAACATTTATATGATATATATAATGACAATTCAAGCTATTCCTATGGCTTTTGGCGTAACTCACATGGCAGCTTTTAATCAAGCAGGAATGCTTATTATGGTTTAATTGCAATGTTAGTTGTATCATTAGTTACAATTCTTACTATGTGGAAAATTCCAGATGCAAATGCACAAGACCGTGATTATGCAAAAATTTCAGGTGCAAATTCTGAAGCGAAATAATAAAGTTCACATAATATGAAAAAATAAAAAAGTAAAGTGACTATGATTTTTAAAAAGGCAATCATAGTTACTTTTTTATTTATATAAAGTTATTTTGAAATTATAAAATAGTATGGTCTTTATTTATTTACATTTTTATGCTATTATAAAGTGGATGTTGTTTATATTTTAACATAATTTTTATCCATAGGAGGAAATATGGAAGGAAAAGATACATTAAATAAATTGGAACAACTTATTCATATGATTGATACTCTAAAAAAGAAAGATGATATTGACAAAGAAGATATTGATAGTATATATAGTTTTGCTAGTAATATTACAGAGCAATATTCTAATTATATTGAGCATTTATTAAATTATAAAGAAATATTAGACAGTTTAGATGATGGAATTTATGTTTCTGATCAAAATGCAATAACAGTCTATATAAATGATGCTTATTTAAAATTAAGAAATATTAATTCTGAAAATGTTATGAATAAATCTATTTATGATATATTAAAAAGTGGTGATGTTTTTAAACACTCTATAATTCCTGAAATATTAAGAACTAAAGGTAAAGTAACTGCTACAGGTACTGATATATTTGGAGATGGGAAAGAATTTAATGCTTATGCAACTGGTAAACCAGTACTTGATCAAGATGGAAATGTAAAATTAGCGGTTGTTAGCATATTTGATACAAATAAGATGAAATTAAGATATGATGAATTTAAAGAAAAAAGTAATAGAGAAGCAGCAATTAGAATTGCTAATAAGGACAATAATTTTAAAAATGCTATGATAGGAACGAATGAATCAATGAAATCCATTCGTAAAACTATTGATAGAGTAGCAGGAACTGATGCTACAGTACTTATAACTGGTGAATCTGGAGTAGGAAAAGAATCTGTTGCTGATAGAATATATTATTTAAGTAGACGTAGAGATTGCCCATATATCAAAGTAAACTGTACAGCAATTCCTGATAACTTGCTAGAGTCTGAACTTTTTGGATATGAAAAAGGATCGTTTACAGGCGCAAATCCAAAAGGTAAGATAGGGTTATTTGAAATGGCTAACAATGGAACTATTTTGCTCGATGAAATAGGTGATTTACCTATTGAGCTTCAAACAAAACTTTTAAGAGTTATTCAACAAAAAGAAATTATGAAAATAGGTAGCAACAAACCTATAAATATTGATGTTCGTATAATTGCTGCAACAAATGCAAATTTAAGGGATAAAATTCATGATGGCACTTTTAGGGAGGATTTATATTATAGATTGAGTGTTGTACCTATAAATGTCCCTCCATTGAGACAACGTAAAGATGATATTGAAAAACTTACAAAATATTTTTTCAATGACTTTTGTAATAGATACAATAGACCTTTAAAAATGACAAATGAATTTATGGATGTTCTCAAAATATATGATTGGCCTGGAAATGTAAGAGAAATGCAAAATATAATAGAATATTTAGTTATATGTTCAGAAAACAATAGTTTAGATTTAAATAAATTTTATGAAGTTGTAGGTAAGAATATTGTAATAGAAAATGATGAAAGTAATGAAGGACTTTATGACTCATTAATCTTTTATGAAAAGAAACTTATTGGACAAGCAATAAAAGAAACTGGTGGGGTTAGAAAAGCTGCTAATAAGCTTAAAGTAAATCCATCAACTATTTCGAGAAAAGCTAAGAGATATGGAATAAAACTTCCAGACTAATAAAAATAATGAATGAGAGGGATTGAACCCTCTCATTTTATTTAAACTAAGTATAATATTCATTTAAAATTCAAATACTTCTACTGCCTTAGTAAGCATTTCCTTCCAAGTTTTAAAAGTAGTACTTTCTTCCACAAATCCATCCAATCGAGCTTCAGAGTAAATTATTACAGGTGAATTCCAGTTTAAAAAAACAGCACTCGAAAATTGGAAATGATCGAAATTTTCAAAGTTTGTATATTTCTTCATGAAGTCTTCGTTCAATATTTCATATAGTCTTTCTTTTAATTCTTTAGTATACGGTTGACTAACCATGTCATGTGCTTCTAAAGGACTTTGTATATTTGGGCAATGATCTGACATTTTCATTACCTCCTATATAATGTATTTTTTAATCTTGTGGTCTTTCAAATACGGCTGCAGCGCCCATACCTAATGATACACACATTGTAACCATTCCGTATCTACCTTTGATTCTTTCTAATTCATATGCTAATTGAACTGTAAGTTTAGCACCTGTACATCCTAATGGATGTCCTAAAGCTATTGCTCCACCATTAGGGTTTACTTTTTCCTTATCAAATCCAAGCTCTTCTATACAGTATATGGATTGTGAAGCAAATGCTTCGTTTAATTCAATTCTATCTATTTGATCTACAGTTAGTCCTGCAAGTTTAAGAGCCTTTGGGACTGCTTTAACAGGTCCTATACCCATTATTTCAGGGTCCACTCCAGCTACTGCAAATGATTTGAATATCAACAATGGTTTTAATCCTAATTCTTCTGCTTTTTCTCTTGACATAATCATTACTGCTGCAGCACCATCACTTAATTGTGATGAGGTACCAGCTGTCACAGTTCCATTTTCTTTAAATACTGTTTTTAATTTAGCAAGTTTTTCTAGAGAAGTATCTAATCTTGGTCCTTCATCAGTATCAAATACAAATTCTTGAACTTCAATAGTACCATCTTCTTTTGCTATGTTTTTCTTTACTTTTAAAGGGAGTATTTGATCTTTAAATCTGCTTTCAGCAATAGCTTTAGAAGCTTTTATGTGACTTTCCATTGCAAATTCATCTTGTCTTTGTCTTGAAACATTAAATCTTTCTGCTACTTCTTCTGCAGTCTGACCCATAGTGTAACATGCTGTAGGTCTTTTTTCAAGCAATGTTGGTGAATCTTTTGGTGTACCTGGATAAACTCTGCTCATACTTTCAATTCCACAGCCTATAACTACATCAGCTCCACCACATATAATTTTTTGAGCACCTATAGCTATTGCTTCTAAGCTTGATGCACACATTCTATTTACTACAAAAGCTGGTACTGATGTTGGAATACCTGCTACTAAAGCAGAAATCTTTCCAATGAAAGCTTGTTCTGCTTCAGGCAAAGAACATCCGCATGCTATATCATCTATTTCTTCAGGGTTTAATCCAGTACTTCTTTTTATAACTTCTTCTAATACAGGTGCTAATATATTTTCTGGCAATGTATCTTTTAATGCACCTTTTGGTGCTTTTCCTATTGCTGATCTAACAGCAGCTACTATAACAGCTTCTCTCATTTTTTATATGCCTCCTAATCTAATTGTTTAAGTCCTAAAATTTCTCTAGCTTCTGCAGGAGTAGCTACTTCTTTGCCAATTTCTTTAATTGCTCTAACAGCTCTTTCAACTAATTTTACATTTGTCGCTGGTACACCTTTAGACATGTATACATTATCTTCTAGTCCTACTCTTACATTTCCGCCTAAAGCCAATGTAGTATAAAGTATTGGAAGATGGCCTTTTCCTATTCCAAAAGCAGACCATGTAGATCCTTCAGGTATTTTATTTACAAGATATAATAGATTTTCTACAGTTGCTGGCATAGCACCTAATACTCCTAATACAAATTGGTAATGCAATGGAGCTTTTAATATACCTTTCTTTTTGTAGTATTCAACTATCCCTAACATTCCTGCATCGAAGATTTCAAATTCAGGTTTAACATTGCCTTCAAGCATTGCATTTCCTAATTTTTCTAAAAATTGAGGACTGTTCATAAATACTCCACCAGGCATCCAGTTAAAAGAACCTGCATCAAAGGAAGCCATTTCTGGTTTTAATGCTTTTATATGAGCCATTCTTTCTTCATCACTTGCTCTGTTATCTCCAGATGTTGTGCAATTAATAACTACATCGCATTTTTTTTCTTTTATTAATTTAATGGTTTCTTCAAATAAATCTTTATTCATAGTTCCAATTCCATTTTCATCTCTCATGTGGAGATGTACAACACTAGCCCCAGCTTTCCAACATGCATAAGCATCATCAGCTATTTCTTGTGGAGTTAATGGTATATTAGGGTTTATTTCTTTAGGTGTAACAGCTCCAGTTAATGCAGCAGTTATTATTACTTTATTATTCATATATATCCTCCAGATTATTTATTAAAATGAGCAGGAATTCCTGCTCATTTCATTATGTATTTATATTATTTTGATTCAGATTTTGAAAATTCTTTAGCTTTTTTAGCTACATAATTTGACCACACTGGTTCATCGCTTGCCATTCTAGGTCTTATGATAGTTTCTGCATCGTCAGGTCCTGGGTTTCTGCCATCCATAACTGTCATATAAAGATTTATTTCCCCTGGAGGACATCCTTCAATAAATATACCTTGATCTTTCCATTTTCTTAAACAGTTTCCATGAAGAATTAATTTATCTTTAGGTACATCAGTTGGCAATGAATCTTTTTTCCCTGCTACTATTACCATATCAGTATGTTTATCATATTCACCAACAGCTTTTAATTTTTCCATATTGATTGCTAAGAGAGCTTGGCAGCTTGAACATGCGTGTTCATGCAATATTCTGTATTCTGGCCATCCGTCTAAGCCTTCCATGTATGGGAGCCACATTTTTTTATAAACTTCATCTATTGTTTTTCCAACAACTTCGATGTCATCCATTTGACATGTTCCAAGTCCTGCTTCTTCAGCTGCTTCAAAGTAATCACATATTGCAGGGTCTAATCCTACCATATGGCATGCAACTAAGTCAGCAGCAACAGGGTCAGTACTTCCAACTATGCATCCCATGTCCATAGGAACAGTTGTATGAGGTCCATATCCGCCTGCAGGTCTTATCATATCCATTATGTTTAAATCTGGTCTTACAGCATACCATACATCCATCATTGCCATTGCAAGATTGTCTTGGTGCATATCCATGTGAACTTTGTCTTGAACTGTTCCTTTTATATTTTTTAAAGCACCTGTAAATACCATGCTTGCGTGAGTTTTGTATATTGGTAAGTTAATTATATGTTCAGCTTCAACTAAAAACCTAGGAAGTTTAACATGAGTTATATTTGATTTTGCTCCTCTTACAGGGATATTTAATAAATCCTTATCCCTTTTAATATCAATACATTCAACATTTTCATCTCTGCAAACTTGAGCAATTCCGCTTAGTTCAAAACATTTTTCGGTATCACATCCAATTGCTGCTGCTTCTGCTACTATAATCCTTTTTGGATTTACTTTTTTAACTTCTTTAATGACTGCACGCACAACTTCCGGATTTGTGCATACTGATGTTTCAGCCTTAGCTAAGTGACCTGCATTAGGTTTTAACACTACAGTTGTATTAGGTTTAATTAATTTTGAAACACCGCCTAATAAATCAAATGTTTCAGTTATTGCTGCTTGGATGTCTACATTTTTAGCGATTGCTACTAATGATTTTTTTGTCATTTTTTTTCTCCTCTTAAAATAATAATATTTTTAGTAACACTAATCTTCAATAACTTTTGGTGTATCATCTAATAAGAGCATTGCGATTAACGAAACTACTTCGATACACATAAATACTATATAAGCACCTGTAAAAGATCCTGTAGCACTTAATGCTATAGCTAAAACTACAAATGCGAAATTACGAATTACTCCTAATATTGTATTTGTTACTGTAAATGCCAATGGAAATTCTTTTCTGCCAAATATAGTAGTAACCATTGATGGCGGGAAGTTAGCGTTACCACCTATAGCAACACCAATCATGAAAAGTGAAATAAATAAACATGGAGTGTTATTGATTAAGTTAAAACCAATAGCTACAATATACCATATAGGAAACAATACAGATGCTGTTTTAGTTCCCCATTTCTGGTCTACAACTCCCCAACCATAACTTCCGAAAAGTCCTATAATAGCGGCAATAGACAACATCATTATTGCAGTGTTTAGCTGATATCCTCTTTCCATGAGACGTGGAACTAATTGAGACATGATGCCAACTGTAACCAATCCATTAACACCATATGATATAGCCATCAGCCAAGTTTCTTTTGTTTTAAATACTTTTGCATATGTCCATCTTGGTACATGAATTTCTGTGCTTTCTTTTCTATCATTGCTAACAGGCATGTTGTCAGGCATACATCCAGCTTCTTCTGGTGTACTCTTCATAAATATCTTTGTGAATATAGCTAAAGCTATCATAAATACACCTATGACAGATATACCAACATTCATTCCACCAAAAGCTGTTGAAAGTCCAGTAATTAAAATTACTATTGTAGCAGATGCCAAGTTCATACCCATTGTAGACCATCCTAAAGCTAATCCTTTAGTTCTAGGGAACCAATTTGCCATATAAATGTTACCTGCAATATTTGCAAAACCATTGATTAACGATACCATCAATGTCAAAGAAATAGCATATGATACAAGAGTTGTTGCATTGCCATACCATATAGTAGCTAATCCACCTAAGGACAAACACAGTACAGCTGTAAATTGTGTTCCTTTTTTAGATGCTAACCATCCATAAAACATGCAAGATATCAAAGCTATGATACCGGCAGGTGTTGACATTGCTAAAACTGAATTGTAATCTAAACCATGAAGTTCGCTTAATCCAGGCACTATAACATTAAGACCATCAATTGTCATTCCTGTCATAAAATAATACAGCAAAGCTACATACCATATAACTCCCCAACCTTTTTTTCCGAAATTATTACTTACTTTATTCGTATCGTTCGCATTCTTTTGCATTATAATCCTCCGATAAATAATATATTTGTAATGTTTTTATACAGTAATAATCCTTACTCATTTTACAATAATTAAAATAATAATTCAATTATTAATAAATCTTTAAATTTAAACTATAATTTATGGTGAAGTTTTAATAATTCAACTAACATAGTATCTCTAAACTTTGCAATTTCTTCACTATTATGTCCTATGAAATCTGGTAAATTTACTTTTTCAGCATCTACTCCTGGTTGTCCTAGCTCATTCCATTCAGTAGGCATCTCTTTCCAATCTGCAATATCTGAAAATACTAGATTTGCCATAAATGCGAATTTATTCATGCTTTTTATTCCACCAACACCGCCACCTAATTCATAAAGCATATTAGGTCCTAATATAGCCCATCTCATTCCAGGTCCATATGTAACAGCTTTATCTACATCTTCTACTGAACATACACCTGTAACTACTAAATCAACTGCTTCTCTAAATAAAGCATGTGAAAGTCTATTTGCTATAAATCCCAATTTTTCTTTTTGAAGAACAACTGGTTCCTTACCACAATTTTTATAAAATTCAACAGCTTTATCTACATATTTTTGTTCTGTATGTTCACCTTTTGTAACCTCAACTAAAGGTATAAGATGAGGCGGATTATATGGATGTCCTCCAACACATCTCTCTGGGTGCTTAGAAAATTTTGCAATTTCACTTATTAATAGACCAGAAGTACTGCTTGCATAAACTGCATCAACGGGAGCGTATTCATCAATATCATTAAGTATTGATTGCTTTATTTCATATTTTTCAGGACCACATTCCTGTATGAAACATACATCGCTAATTGCTTCTTTTAAATCAGTTGTATAATTTATTTTAGATGATATTGATAAAACGTCATCTTTTGAGATAATACCTGATTCTGCTAAAAAATTTAAATTGTTTTTTACTGCTGTTTTTGCGTTTTCTAGTTGAAAATCTGAAATATCATAAATATTTACAGTACAACCTTTAAATGCAAAATTTGTTGCCCAGCTTGCTCCAATTACTCCTGAACCAACGCAGGCTACCTTTTTAACACTGTTCACTTTAAATCCTCCTTTATTTTTTGTTAGCTTTTAATTCTTCTATAGTAGAGAATCCAGCAGGATATGTTTCATATTCGTAAATAGGTTCACCTCCTTCTAATACTCTTAATCCTCCTAAAGCCAATGCTTCCATTTCCATTTCACCTGGTATTATTTCTATAGGTGCTATAAAATTAACTCTTGCAGAAACTAAATCTGTAAACATTTTTGAAAAGGCGATACCACCAGTTAATATTATTTTATCGATTTTACCGCAAGTTACAGGAGCTAATTCACCGATACCTTTAGCAACTTGGTAAGCCATTGCATAATAAATTTCTTTTGCTTTTTCATTTCCTTCTTCTATCATTTTTTCAATTTCTCTTATATCTTGAACACCGAAATAAGCTACAATGCCACCATTTCCTGATATTTTTGCTTTCATTTCGTTTTTTGTATATTTTCCTGAATAACATAGATTTATTAAATCTCTGCCAGGTATTCTTCCAGCTCTTTGTGGAGACATCGGACCTTCATCTTCATATATCCAATCGCACAACCTTCCATTTTTATAAAGGCTTATAGAAATACCTCCGCCTAGATGTGCAATTATGAAATTAAAATCAGTAAACTTTTTACCTAATTTCTGAGCTACTTCAATTCCTACTTTTCTAGTATTTAATGTATGTACAACTGGAATTCTTGTAACTTCAGGGAGACCTGTTATTTTGGATATTAAATCTACTTCATCAATTGAAGGTGGATCATATATTATTACTGTTGTATAGTTTTTCTCTGCAATTTTCGCCCCTATCATACAAGATAATGTTGATGCATGTTGTGCAGCGGGGGCGTAATGTAAAACAGTAAGCATAAGTTCATTTACTCTATATGCTCCGCTATGTTTAATAGGGGGTAGTGTACCTCCTCTTGTTACTATAATATCGAAAGATGCAGGATCGATATTTTCTCTTTTTAAAAAATCAAGAATTTGTTCTGTTCTAAGATCTAATTGCTCAATTACTTCTTTCATATCTTTGATTTTACTAGCTTCTACGTGCTGTTCACTTTTTACTATTAAATTAGTATCTTCGTATAACGCAATTTTAGTTGAAGTAGATCCGCAGTTGATAGTGAATATTTTTTTACTCATTATTTTAGTCTCCTGTTCTGTGCTAACGTTATAGTTATGTATCACAACGTTAATTAAGCAATATTCATGCCATAGTTTAAAATCTTAAATTTTAATTAGAAATTGTTGAAAATTTAACAATACAAAAATTAATTTGTTAATAAAGTAACAAATTAATTCGCGACCTGGTTATCTAGTGTTGCAGAACGTAAACACAAAATATAAAAAAAGGGCGAAGTACCTTATTTCTATAATAATTTTGCCACATTGCTAATCAGCAAACCATGTTGCCAAAAAGCAACATGGTCTGAATTTTATTGATTTAAAGAGAGTATTAAAATGGATAGATCTTTTTAAAATAATTTATATATTGAAATATTAAATTTATTGAATAGTTCATAGTTTCCTTATCATATAAGCAAAAATAATGTTTTGAAAATTATTTAAGAATATTAAAAAGCAGGGATTCTAAAAAAATATTAAAAATATTTTTGGCACACAAATTGCTATATTTTCATTATGTTAAATAAAAATTTATCAGCTAGGAGAGTTAAACATGATATATACTTCATTCGATGAAATACTTGCAAAAGTCCAATCCTTTGAATCTTTAAGACGTTGTGTTGTAGCAGGGGCTAATGACGAACACGCTCTTGAAGCCGTTTTTGAAGCTCAAAAACAAAATATAGTTTTTCCAGTGTTAGTAGGAGATAGAACTAAAATAGAAGAAATTATAAACAAATTAGGTTATGCATCTGAAAAACATGAAATAGTGGAGGTCCCTAAAGACAGCACAGCTGCACAAATTGCAGTTAATCTGATTAATATGGGCAAAGGCGATTTTATATTAAAAGGAAAGATAGAAACAAAGGATTTATTAAAACCTATTGTAGATAAAAAAAATGGTCTCAATGAAAGTGGTTTAATGACTCATTTTGGACTTCTTAAACTCCCTGAGTATCAAAAAATGGTAGTTTTAACAGATGGAGCAATGATACCTTATCCAGATTTGGAAACGAAGAAAAAGATTATAAATGCAGTAGTCAGTACATTAAGAAACATGGGATATGAAAGACCTAAAGTAGCGGTACTTTGTGCTGTTGAAAAAGTTAATACAAAAATGATTGAAACAGTTGAAGCAGAAAAGTTGCAAAAAATGAGTGAAACTGGTGAAATAGAAAATTGCGATGTAATTGGTCCTATTTCTTTTGACTTAGCTATAAGCAAAGAAGCTGCTAAAGTTAAAAATTATGAATGCCCTTATTCTGGTGAATTTGATGTGTTCTTGGCTCCGAATATGGTTACAGGAAATATAATTGCTAAAATATGGAGCCTTCAATTAAAAGCTGATATGGCTGGAATGATAATTGGAGCAAAAATCCCAATAGGATTAGTGTCAAGAAGTGCAAGTTCAATGGAAAAATTAAATTCAATATTATTATGTGCAGCAGCTTGCAAATAACAAGTAAATGTATAGTGTAAAACGTCTTTAATAAAAAGATGCTAATATAAAAAAATACTTTAAATTTTTAGGAGGAATAAAATGTCTTTTACAATAACAAGCGATATGGTAATGGTTGATCTTTCGCATCCATGGGGAAACAATCAGCCTACATGGCCTGCTGGTGCGCAACCTTATACAGTACCAGTTCAATATATGTCTAAGTACAATCGTCTGACTCAACTTATGTATGGTTTCCCTCAACACGTTTCAACTCACTATGATGCACCAGCTCATTGCTGTCAAGAAAGTCCTTTCTGCGATGAAGTTCCACTGGAGAAATTCATAGCTAATGCAGTTATATGGGATTTAGCACCATGCAAACCTATGGAAACTATTACACGTGAGAGATTGATGCAGTGTGAGCCAAAGCTACAGCCAGGAGATTTTGCTATAATTGTTACTGGCTATCATCACTACTATGGAGACAACGATCGATACTTTTTACAAAGCCCAGGATTATCAGAAGATGCAGGTTTATGGCTTGTAGAACAAGGTTGTGCCGGATTTGGAATTGATTGTCAAGCTCTCGACCATCCATGTGCATCTTATATGGCAGAACATGGACCAGGACCTTTAGTTCCAAGGGTTGTTGATATGTATGAGGAATTTTTCCCTGGACATAAAGCAAAAGAAGATCACCCTAAATGGGAACCAGTTCATGATGTTTTCCTTTCTCGCAATATCCCTGGATGGGAAAATGTAGGTGGAGATGTGGATAAGGTTCTCGGCAAGCGCTGTGTAGTTTGTGCTTTCCCATCTCGTTGGTATATGGGTGATGGATCAATTGTTAGAATGATTGCTTTCATAGATAAAAATGAACTTAATGATGCTCCTACTAGAACATATAAATATGGTACTTATTAAAATTATTATAAAAATATAAAATAAAATTAGGAGGCCACAAAATGGCATTTGGAAAATTTGCAGTTGATTATGAAGAACGTATTAATTTTGATAGAATGAGAAAAGAAAAATTAGCTAGAGCGCAAAAGCAGATAACAGAAGATGGCTTGGGCAGTGTATTAACATTTAATGCAGATAATGTAAGATATTTAACATCATTTTACATTACTACACCAAATAGAGCTGGAGAATATATGTTTTGTTTCTGCCCAAAGAAGGGTGATCCAACAATGCATGGAGCAGCTACTATAGATGAAACAAACAGAAGAATGCCTTGGATGAATGGAAGAGTTAGACCTAATTTAGGAAGTGCTCCTTCAGCAGCAAACAGCTGCGACAGCCCTACTATAGTTAGACAAGTAGAAACAGTTATAGAATTAATGGAAGAAGCTGGTGTCAGAGATGAGCCAATAGGTATAGATGGATCAGTTCTTTCAGCATATTATGTAGAAGCTTTTGCAAAACGAGGAATAAAAGCAGTTTTAGCTAAGTCAACTATGGACAAGGCAAGAATGATAAAAACAATTGATGAAATAGCAATTATGAGAATAGTTGCGTCAAATACAGAATTTGCATTTGCACCAATCGTTGATGCTATTAGACCTGGTATTAGAGAATGTGATTTAGTAGGTATAGGCCTTAAAGCTCTTTATGAACAAGGTGTTGACCATACAGAAGACTTAGTATGTATGTCAGGCTACAACACTAACCCTTACGGCTGGTCTTTCACTGACAGACCTATTCGCCCTGGAGATTTAATTTATATAGATGTTGATGGAGCATCATACCTTGGATATAAATCATGTGTTTACCGTACTTTCTCATGTGGAAAAGCAACGGATAAACAAAAATCAACATATGAACAAGCTCTTAAATATCTATATGATGGAATAGCAGCATGTAAACCAGGAAATTCAAACTATGATATTCAAAGAGCATTCCCACAAGATTCTAAAACTTGGGGTTATGATGATTGGTCTAATATAGATCCATATTGTTTAGCTCATGGACTAGGATTATCACTTCATGACAGACCATTCGTAGCACATACATATATGGAAAACAAAGGACCAGAAGTTGAACTCCAACCAGGAATGATTTTAGCAGTAGAAACATTTGCTGGAATGAAGGGTGATAGAGATGGTGTACGTCTTGAAGAAATGGTTCTTATTACTGAAAAAGGACCTGAAGTTATTTCTAAATTCCCTATTGATACTTTAAGAGAGTGCTGGGTTTAGTAAATTAATTATTATAATGGCTATCTCTATGAGATAGCCAAAATTTTATATTAAATAATTAATTGATTATACTTGTTAATAAACTAACAAGTGAGCATTTTGATTTGCAATTATTTAATCTAAATACATATGCAAAATGTATATACATTAATATTTTTAAAGCAAAAATATTGTATACAAAATATACACAATTTTTAATTATCAATTTAAAATTATAAAATAAAAAATATTAACATTTTAATTGTTAATATCTTATGAATTGGGAGGAATAAAAATGATTAATATTGAAAAATTACCTTTTAAACTGCCAAATTATGATTTGACAGGAAAGGTTGCAATTGTTACAGGTGGTACAAAAGGTCTTGGTTATGGAATAGCGATGACATTGGCTTGTTATGGTGCAAAGGTTGTAATTACAAGCAGACATCAAGATGATTGTGATAAAGTTGCTGATGAAATTAAAGATATTGGTGGAGAAGCGATAGGCATTAAGACAGACGTTAGAAATAAGACTGAATTAGATGAATTAATTGAAAAATCTGTAGGAAAATTTGGAAAAATAGATATAATCGTTAATAATGCAGGTGTAGCAGTTACAAAACCTATGGTTGATATGACTGAAGCAGAATACGATATGGTAATAGATTCAAATATGAAAAGTGTATATTTTGGTTCTGTTGCAGCAGCTAAAAAGATGATTCAACAGGGAACAGGTGGAAGGATCATTAATATTGCATCGATTGGCGGGTTAAAAGGTTCAAAAAATCTAACAACATATGGGGCTTCAAAAGCAGGTGTTATAAACCTTACAAAAAGCATGGCAATAGAATTCGGAAAATATGGCATTACAGTAAATGCCGTTTGTCCAGGATATGTTGTTACAGATTTAAACAGAGAATCACTAAATAATCCAACATATAAAGAAAAAGTTATGAAAACCATTCCATTGAGACGTTTTGGAGAAGTGGAAGAAGTAGCTGCTATAGTTTTATTTTTAGCATCTGATTTTTCTTCAATTATGACGGGCGGATACATAACAGCAGATATGGGAACTACTTGCAATTAAGGGATAAGGGGTAAACAAATGGATGACATTGTTGATAAAACTAAGAAAAATAATACAAAAAAGAAGAATAAAAAAGAAAGTCGTGATTTTAAAAGTGGAATACAATTAAATATTTTTTCTGTAGTATTAATTGATATAATTTTATTAGAATGTATATCAGCTTTATTTAATTATAAAACTTCAATGAGCGCATTGGGAGTGAATATAGTTATTATTTTTAGTGCTGTTATTATATCAATAGTTTCTTCATTCATATCAGGAAGAAATTTAGCAAATAAGATTGCAATACCTATAAATTTTTGTGCTGAAAGGTTGAAACGACTTTCGGAAGGTGATTTAGCAAATGATGTTTCATTTGTTTTAAAAGAAGATGAGATTGGAAAGCTTATTATATCCTTAAACACTACAATAAGTGGGTTAAACAATATAATAAATGATATATCATACCATCTTGGAGCAATTGAAAAAGGAGATTATACAACAGAAGTTACTTTAAATTATGCAGGTGACTTTAGTGCAATTGAAACGTCAATAAGAGGTATAATAAAGGCATTAAACAAAATGATGTCTCAAATAGATGAAAGCGCTGAACAGGTTGCCAGCGGATCAGTACAGGTAGCAGCTGGTTCGCAGGCTCTTTCTCAAGGAGCAACAGAACAGGCTAGTTCAATAGAAGAGCTGGCAGCAACTTTAAATGAAATAACGGAACAAATAAATAATAACGCTAAAAATGCAGAAAATGCAAAAAACGCAACTTTACATGCTGCAAATGAAGTTGAAAATGGAAGTAAACAAATTAAAGATATGATTGCTGCAATGGATGAAATTAATGAATCTTCAGCTGAAATTGGAAAAATTATTAAAGCTATAGAAGACATTGCTTTTCAAACTAATATTCTAGCATTGAATGCTGCAGTGGAAGCTGCAAGAGCAGGTTCTGCCGGCAAAGGATTTGCGGTTGTAGCTGATGAAGTTCGGAATCTTGCATCTAAAAGTGCAGAAGCTGCTAAAAATACAACAGAGCTGATAGAAAATTCTATGAAAGCTATAGAGAAGGGCACAAAGATAGCTGAAAAAACAGATATATCTTTAAAACTAATAGTTGATAAAACAAACTTGTCTTTGAATCTTGTGGAAGAAATAGCGTCAGCTTCAGAACAGCAGGCAATAGGTGCATCACAAGTAACTGTTGGTATTGACCAAATTTCTTCAGTTGTACAAACCAATTCTGCTACTGCAGAAGAGAGTGCAGCTTCAAGCGAGGAGCTAAGCAGTCAAGCTCAAATGCTAAAAGATATAATAAAAAGTATAAAACTAAAGGATAATATATAAAAGTTCGGCTTCTTTTGAGGCCGTTTTTTTTGTATAAAAAAAGGGCTGCATCTCATAGAAATTTTTCTACTAGAGAGCCCTATTTTAATTTGCTAAGAAGGGTTTGTAACCACATCTAAATTTTGTTCTAATTTACCTTTGAAATACTTTAATAAAAATCTTACAGTATTACCTATTATTATTAATGAAACAATTGTTCCTTCTTTAATTGCAACTAATTCTCCAATAAATATTAATGATAAAATTATTGTTGTAGTTACACAAGATACATCAAAGAATACTTTTGCAAATCCAAATTCTTTTTTAAATTTTATAGACATTGCTTTAATGAGGCCATCACCTGGAAGCAACACTACATCTGATGTTACTACAAAACACATTCCACATGCAACTACTAAGCAACCAGCTATTAAATACAGCATTCTTGTTAAATATGTATTTGGTATAATCCATCCGAACAAGAATATAGCAAGATCAACAAATGCACTAAATATAAATGTTAGAGTAAGTTGAAGTACTACTGTTTTAAAACTTAAGTCCTTACCAAGAATAACCTTTTGTATTATCATAATAATGACATTACAAAGGAATGTGCATATTCCTAAACTGAAAGGTATTATGTATGTTAAGGTATATGGTACACTTGTTATTGGCGATATCCCTAAATTAGTTCTTGTAATCATGCATACACCAACAGCATATAAAAATAAACCTATTATACAGCCTATAATTCTTTTTGAATTTAACTCTTTAATAATAAACTCCTCCTTTCATATTAATTTTAAATAATATTTAGCAATTAACATGCCAACTTTAATATTATTAAAATATGAAAGGAAAAATCTAATTTAGTTTTTATCTTCTTCAGAAGATAAATTATAATGTTTTATTTTTTCATAAAAAGTTCTTCTTGAAATACCAAGTTCTCGTATAGCTGAGCTTTTATTATTATTATTTTTTTTAAGACATTCTAATATTATTTCTTTTTCTATAGATTCTAAAGTGCTTTTTAAATCAGATGTACATTTTGTATTTGTTTCATTATTTGTATTTTCAGGTTTTAAATAGGTTGGTAGATCATCAACATTTATTTCATTTCCTGATTTTAATATTAGTGCATGTTCAAGAACATTTTGTAATTCTCTTATGTTTCCAGGCCAATTATGTGATTGAAATATCTTGATAACTTGTGGAGAAAAACTAGGCAAATCATCACTTTTTGTTAATTTTTTTAAAATAGAGCGTGCAAGAATTGCAATGTCTTCAGGTCTTTCCCTCAAAGGTAAAAGGTTAAGAGGTACAACATTTAATCTGTAATATAAATCCTCCCTAAAAGTGCCTTCTTTTATCATTTCTTCTAAATTTCTATTAGTTGCTGCTATAATTCTTATATCAATAGGAATTGTTTTTGTTCCACCTATCCTTTCAATTTCTCTTTCTTGAAGTACTCTTAAAAGCTTAGCTTGCATATTGAAACTCATATCTCCTATTTCATCTAAAAAGATAGTTCCTCCATCAGCTAATTCAAACTTTCCGATTTTTCCACCCTTTTTAGCGCCTGTAAAAGCACCATCTTCATAACCAAAGAGTTCGCTTTCTAATAAATTTTCTGGTATAGATGCACAATTCAATTTTATTATAGTCTTATCACTTCTTTTACTTGAATTATGAATAGCTGTTGCAAGAACTTCTTTTCCTACACCACTTTCCCCTCTTATCATAACTGAAGTATCTGTTATTGCAACTTTTGCTGCTAAATGTAATACTTTTTTCAACTCTTTATTTAAACTTGTATATTCTTTAAACGATTTAGGTAATTGATTATCTTCTAGTTGTTCTTTAAAATAATTGTTCATTTCTTTAGAACGTTGCAATTCTTCAGATAATTTCACAATCTCAGTTAAGTTATTGAAAATTGAAACTCCGCCTATTATAGATTTGTTATCAAAAATGGGGAAAGAAATTCCTACAGTATCTATTTTTAGTGATTTTAAATAATCAACTTCGTGATATAGGGGAAGTCCAGTTCGCATAGATCTAATAGCTATTGCATCAGGTTCAATTTCATCTAATTTTTTACCTAATATTTTATCAGCAGGCACACCAAGTATTTTTGAATATGCTTTGTTTGTATATAAAATGGTAGTATCTTTATCAACTATCATAACGACATCTTGGATATTATCAAGTATTTCAAATAAAATATTTTTATCCCAATTTTTTATAATTTCATTATTAATATTGTAATAATTTGTATCCATATATAAACATCTCCCAATATATAATGTATACTTTGTATACATTATATATTGTAACAGTACTATCAAGTTTAGTCAATGCATGTTGATATTTTTTTAACCGCTGTATACTTTGTACATAATATATTAAATGATAATTATACTTTTCACATAAAAATTTATAGAATTTAATCATTAATTCATCTAATTTTAAATGGATATCAAAAAAACTAAATGTTTTTCCAGCTTCTATAAAAACTGGCATGATAATTGCTTATTAATTCATTGTAAAATAAAACATTATAGGAGGAACAAAATGCCATTAGGAACTTATGAACAATTTTATAACAGATTACAAAAAATGAGACCAAATATTTATTTCGGTGATGAAGTGGTGGATAGATCAGATCCAAGAATAGCAGGTGGCTTTTATGTTATGAAGCAAACTTTTGACTGTGCGTATGATGATAGATATAAAGAATATGTTACAGCGACTTCTCACTTAACAGGTGAAACTATTAATAGATTTACACATATACACCAAACTACAGACGATCTATTGAAAAAACAAATGATGACCAAATTGTTATCACACAGAGTTGGCGGATGTATCCAAAGATGTATGGGAACTGATGCTTTAAATGCACTTTCAGTTGTAACATATGAAATGGATGAAGCTCTTGGCTCAGATTATAACAAAAGATTTCTAAAATACTTAGCTTGGGTACAGGAAAATGATATAGTTGCAAACTGTGCTCAAACAGATGTTAAAGGTGATAGATTAAAAAGACCTTCTGAACAAGCAGATCCTGATATGTATCTTAGAATAGTAGAAACAAGACCAGACGGTATAATTGTAAGAGGAGCAAAATCATGTAATTCAGCAGCACCATATGTTGATGAAATTATTGTAACACCAACAAGATTTATGGGACCTGACGACAATGCTTATGCAGTATCATTTGCCATACCAGCAGATTGGCCAGGAGTAAAATTAGCATGCTTACCAGGAAATAGACATCAAAGAAGCCATATTGAAGCACCAATAGCACTTGTAGGTGATGTAGAATCTTTAACAATATTTGATGATGTTTTCATTCCTAATGATAGAGTATTCATGAATGGTTTAGCAGATCCAAGAGTAACTCCATATGCAGGATTTTTAGCATTAATGTTTGCTCATTTCCACAGACATTCATACACAGGTTGTAAACCAGCAGCATCAGAAGTTATAGCAAGTGAAGCAGCATTAGTTGCTGAATACAATGGAATTGGAAAAGCATCTCATGTTAAAGATAAATTATGTCATATAATTGGAATAGCTGAATTAGTATTTGCATCAGGAGTTGCAAGTGCATACAGAGCTGAAAAATCTCCATCAGGAACTATGATACCGGATGAAATATTAACAAATGCAGGTAGAAAACTTGCAGGTGAAGAAATATTTAATGAATATAAAATATTAGCTGACTTAGCTGGTGGATTAATAGCTACATTGCCACTTGAAAAAGAATATTATTCAGAAGATATAGGAGAATTATTACATAAATATATTGCAAGAAATCCTAATGTATCTACAGAAAATATCCACAGATGTTTCCGCATGATAGAAGATCAAATGGTTTCAGATTTTGGAGCTTCACAAATAATTGCTGGATTACATGGTGGCGGATCACCTCAAATGGAATCAGTTGCAATGATGTCAAGATATGATTTAGAAGAATTAAAAGGTATTGCAAAATATCTTGCTGGAATTGAAAAAGATATTCCTATTCATACAAGAAAAACTGTAAATCCAAGAAAAATGCTTGAAAAATTTAAAAAATATGAAGCTAAATAAATCTTTTTATTAAATAAGTGGCATTTTTATGCCACTTATTTAAAAATTGCACTAAGTGCATTGAGAGGTTATATATGAATGATAAAATAGAAAAAGTTTTAAAAGATAAAATTAATCCTATGTTAAAGGAACATGAAGGATGGGTTGAATTAGTATCTTTTGATAAAGAAAATGTTACCATACGTTTTAGGGGAGCATGCAGTGGTTGTGGAGCAGTTAAAGATACACTTAATAATATAGTTATTCCTAAGCTAAAGGAAGAAATTCCTGAAATAAAAAATGTTATGGTTTCAGAAGATGTTAGTGATGAACTTATTCAGTTGGCTATGAAATTGCTCAGTAAAAAATAATGTTTAATGAAAGTTAATTTAATAGGAGGAACACGATGTTAGAAAAAAAGCATGAAATGATAAGAAAACTCGCAAGAGAGTTTGCTGAAAAAGAATTGGCTCCATATGCTACAGAAGTAGATAAAACAGGCGAATATTCAAAAGATGTAATTGATAAGTTAGCTAAATATAAATTTACAGGAATAACAATACCAAAAGAATATGGTGGAGCAGGCGGAGATTATAGATCACTGGCTATAGTAATGGAAGAATTTGCAAGAAAAGATGCATCTATAACTTCATACATAATGGCAAATTCATTGTCTGGAGCTCCATATTTATATTATGGAACAGAAGAACAAAAACAGAAGTTTTTAAAACCAATGGTTTTAGGAGAAAAAATAGGAGCTTTTGGTTTGACAGAACCTGGAGCTGGTTCTGATGCATCATCCATAGAAACAACTGCTGAAAGTGATGGTGATGATTATATTATCAATGGCAGAAAATGCTTTATAACTATGGGACCTGTTTGTGACCACATAGTAGCTTTTTGTAAAACTGACAGACAAGCAAAAGGAACAAAAGGAATTAGTGCAATAATAGTAGAAAGTTTTAGAGAAGGATTTTCAAGAGGCAAAGAAGAAGATAAGCTTGGTATAAGAGGTTCTAAAACAAGTGATATTATATTTGACAATGTTAGAGTACCAAAAGAAAATCTTCTTGGTAAAGAAGGAGAAGGTTTTAAATTAGCAATGTCAATTTTGGATGCAGGACGTATTACCGTTTCTTCACAAGCTCTTGGTTTAGCTCAAGGCGCTTTAGATGAAGCTATAAAATATACAAAAGAAAGAATTCAGTTTGGAAAACCAATTTCTAAATTGCAAAATACTCAATTTGTAATAGCAGATATGGCTACAAAAGTAGAAACAGCAAGAGCTTTAATTTATAACACAGCAGAAAAATATGACAAAAAAGTTGGAAACATTACAAAAGAAGCTGCTATGTGCAAATATTATGCTGGTGAAATTGCAAATCAAGTTGCTTATGCATCATTGCAGCTACATGGTGGATATGGCTTTATGAAAGAGTATGCAATAGAAAGAATTTACAGAGATGCAAGAATTATGTCCATATATGAAGGAACTTCTGAAATTCAAAAAGTTGTTATATCAGGAATTTTGTTAAAATAATATTGTTTAAGGAGGAAAATATGAATATTTTAGTATGTGCAAAACAAGTTCCTAATACAAATGAAGTTAAAATAGACCCTATTAAAGGAACTTTAATAAGAAATGGTGTAGAAAGTATACTTAACCCTGACGATGCAAATGCTTTAGAAGAAGCACTAAAAATAAAAGATAAATATAACGATACAAAAGTAACTGTTATAACAATGGGACCTCCACAGGCCGATGACATGTTAAGAGAATGTTTGGCAATGGGAGCTGATGATGCTATTTTACTTAGCGACAGAGCTTTTGGAGGAGCTGATACTTGGGCAACTTCTAACACTTTAGCAGCAGCAATCAGAAAAATTAAGGATTATGATATTATATTTGCAGGTAGACAAGCAATTGATGGGGATACTGCACAAGTTGGACCTCAAATAGCAGAAAGATTAGGAATTCCTCAAGTAACTTATGTGCAAAAATTTGATGTAAATGGCGACGAAGTAACTGTAGAAAGACAACTAGAAGATGGATATGAAATAATAAAAGTTAAAACTCCAGTACTTTTAACTGCAGTAAAAGAATTAAACATACCAAGATATATGAATGTCGAAGGTATTTATAATGCATATAAAAAAGACATAACTGTTTGGGGAATAAACAATTTACCTGTAGAAAAAGAAAATGTTGGTTTAGATGCATCTCCTACAAAAGTATTTAGGTCTTTTACACCTGAACCCAAAGGAAAAGGTATAGTAATAGAAGGAACAACTAAAGAAAAAGCAAATGAACTTTTAAATAAATTAAATCAAAAACATATAATATAAATTTTAATGGAGGACAAAGATGGCTGTAAAAATAATATCTGAAAAATGTAAAGGCTGTGGATTGTGTATAAAAGCGTGTCCTTTTGAAGCAATAAATTTATTAAATAAATTAGCAATCATAAATGAAAAATGTACTTCTTGCGGTGCATGTATTAACAGCTGTAAATTCAGTGCAATTGTAGCAGAAGAAAAAAAAGTAGTAAAAAAAGATTTAAGTAAATATAAAAATGTATGGGTTTTTGCAGAACAAAGACAAGGAGTTATATCTCCTGTGGTTATAGAGCTTTTAGGTGAAGGTAAGAAACTTGCAAATGAAATAGGTGTAGAGCTTTGTGCCGTGCTTTTAGGAAAAGATGTTGAAAGCAATGCTAAAGAATTAATATGCTATGGAGCAGATAAAGTATATGTAGCTGATAGTGATCTTTTAGAAAATTATACAACAGATGGATATACAAAAGTGCTGTCAGATGCAATAAAAGAAATTAAACCTGAAGTTGTACTTTATGGAGCAACTCACATAGGAAGAGATTTGGCTCCAAGAATAGCAGCAAGAGTCAATACAGGACTTACAGCTGATTGTACAAAGCTTGAAATAGATCCTGAAGATAAAAAAATCAAACAAACACGTCCTGCCTTTGGCGGAAATTTAATGGCAACAATTGTATGTCCTAATCATAGACCTCAAATGTCAACTGTAAGATCAGGAGTTATGGAAAAGGCAGTAAGAAATGAACATAATAAAGGTGAAATAATTAAATTAGATGTTAAATTATCACAAAATGATATATTCACAAAAGTTGTTGAAATAATTAAAACAAAAAAAGAAATGGTTTCATTGACTGATGCAGAAATAATAGTATCAGGCGGAAGAGGTCTTGGATGTGAAGAAGGCTTTAAATTAATTAAAGAATTTGCACAAAAATTAGGAGGAGAAGTTGGTTCTTCCAGAGCAGCTGTTGATGCAGGCTGGATTGAACATTCTCATCAAGTGGGTCAAACTGGAACTACAGTAAAACCTAAAATATATATAGCTTGCGGAATATCGGGGGCAATACAGCATTTGGCTGGAATGCAATCATCGGATACAATAATTGCAATAAATAAAAATGCTAATGCACCAATATTTAATGTTGCAGATTATTGTATAGTTGGTGATTTGTATGATGTTATTCCTGCTATTATGGAGGCATTTGATAACTTTAATAAATAAAACAGCAGTAAAAATATTAATTCAATTTTATAATTCAATAAATAATATAAGGGGCTTAATATGAACGAATCAGAAATTAAAATTCCAACATATGATTTAAATGGTAAAGTTGCAATCATTACTGGTGGTACAAGAGGATTAGGTTTTGGAATGGCATCAATTATGGCAGCTTATGGAGCTAGTGTAGTTATGACAGATTTACGTAAGGAAGATTGCGAAAGAGCACAAAAAGAATTAGAAAATCAAGGGTATACAGCTTTAGGTATTGTAAGCAATGCTTCCAAAATTGAAGATACTGAAAATATGGTGAAATCTGTTGTTGAAAAATTTGGTCATATTGATATTTTAGTAAATAATGCTGGAATAGGTGGAATTGAAAAACCTATTTTTGAAATGAGCGAAAACGAGTGGGATATGACAATTGATGTAGATTTGAAAGGTGTTTATTTCACTTCTAAAATTGTTGCATTACAAATGAAGGACCAAGGAACTGGTGGCAGAATCGTAAATTTAGGCTCAGCAGCTGGTATAATGGCACCTAAATACACATCAGCTTATGCTGCAGCAAAAAGTTCAGTAATTCATTTAACAAAAGTTATGGCAAATGAATGGGCGCGTTATAATATAAATGTAAATGCTATTGCACCAGGTTACATTATTACTGATATGACCAAAGCGGTTATGGCTGATGAAAAAAATTCAAATGCAGTAATAAAAAAAATAGCGTTAAGACGTTTTGGAGAAATTTCAGATGTAGCAGGTGTAGTTTTATTTTTAGTTACGGAAGCATCTAAATATTTAACAGGAGTTTTAATTCCAATAGATGGTGGAATGGTTATATCATAGTTATGAAATTAATATGGTATAAAATTGTGAAAACAGTAGAATTTCTTATATAGTTTTGTTATAATATATTGTTTGAAAAAAGTAAAGTATATAAAACCACGAAGGTTAATTGCTTATGAATAAGCGTCTCTTTTGTGGTTTTTTCAGAAAGTATGATGTACAGGAGAAAACAAATGGCAGAACAGACATTGTATATTGAGTGTTATTCCGGAGTAAGCGGTGATATGACTGTAGCTGCTCTTTTAGACTTAGGTGCAGATAAAGAAGTTTTATTAAAAGGATTAAAAAGTTTAAATGTAAAAGGTTACAGCATTGAAATAAAAAGAATTTTAAAAAATGGTATTGATGCATGTGATTTTGATGTCATTTTAGATGAAAGTATTTTTAAAAATCATGATAATGCATCTGATATCAACAGAAATATTTATGATATTTATAAAATAATAGACAATTCTTCTATTACTGAAAATGCAAAAAATATTTCTAAAAAAATATTTAAAATAAAAGCTGTAGCAGAATCTAAAGCTCATGATGTAGAAATTGAACATGTTTATTTTCATGAAGCAGGAGCTGTTGATTCTATTGTTGATATTGTAAGTGCAGCTATTTGCTTAGATAATTTAGAAATCAATGATGTAATTGTGTCTCAAATATATGATGGTTGTGGCTTCATTAAATGCAGGAAAGGATTACTGCCAGTACCAGTTCCGGCAGTAATAAATATTGCAAATGAACATGACTTAAATATAAAAAATACTGATAATGTAGGTGAAATGGTTACACCTACAGGAGCAGCCATAATTGCAGCAATTATTACTAAAAAGACTTTGCCAAATAATTATAAAATAAAAAAAACTGGTATAGGAGCTGGAAAAAGGGAATATTCCAACGATGGTGTCTTGCGAATGTACATAATTTAAAATTAATGCTTGAAATTAATTTTAATGTATTGTATAATAATTTGAACTTAAATTAGGAGTTGTTTTAATGAATGATATAGATATCGCTAAAGAGCTATTACAAAAAGAAAAACTAGCTTTAGCAGTTGTAAAAAATAGTGAAATTATTTTTACTAGTAGAGATAGAGGTATAAAACCTTTGTTTACGGTAGTTTCAGACTTAAAAGATGAACTTAAGGGAGCAAGTATTGCAGATAGAGTTACAGGGAAGGCTGCTGCTATGCTTTGTGAATATGCTGATATAAAGGAATTAAGTACTAGGCTTATTTCAGAAAAAGCTATAAATGTACTTGAAGGTACGTCCATAATATATAATTATGAAGAAAGCACTCCATATATAAAAAATCGTGATGAAACTGGTATGTGTCCGGTTGAAACATTGTCACTTAAAACGAACAACATAAATGAACTTTTAGAAGAAATAACTAATTTTTTAGAAAGCATAAAAAATAGCTCTAATTAATAATCAGGTTATTGAAAGACTGAAGTCTTTTAAAACAATGATATTGAAATTATTGTACTTGATATTTATTTTTAGAAATTTATTAATATAAAAAAGAATATAATTATAGAATGAATATAAAACCATGAAGGTTTTCTTTACTTAAGTAAAAGTAAGAAACTTTCATGGTTATTTTTTTGGAGGAAATATGAAAAAGAATTTTTTAGGATTAATAGTATTTGTCTTGATGATTTTATCTTTAGCAGGTTGTAGTAAAGGAAATGGAAATGAAGTTGTTGAATCTAAAGAATCTGAAGTAAATGAAGAAAGTGAAAAGGTGTTGACTATGGCAATAGGTTCTGAACCAGATCAAGGTTTTGACCCTGTGTATGGTTGGGGCAGATATGGCAGTCCATTGATTCAAAGTACTTTAGTTGAAACAAATGTTGATATGGAAATAGTTAATGACTTAGCTACAAGTTATAATATTACTGAAGATGGATTAACGTGGACATTTAACTTAAGACAAGATGCTTATTTTACTGATGGTGAACAAGTCACAGCACATGATGTAGTATTTACTTATGAAAATGCTAAAGCGAGCAATTCAATAGTGGATTTAACAATTATGGATTCAATTGTAGCTATTGATGATTTCACTGTAGAATTTAAATTAGTTAAGCCTGAATCAACATTTATCTACAGTATTGCTAAGACTGGAATTGTTCCAGAACATAAATATGATGATACATATGGAGATAATCCGATAGGAAGCGGTCCATTTAAATTTGTTCAATGGGATAAAGGTCAGCAATTAATACTTGAAGCAAATGAAGAGTATTATGGAAAGGTTCCTGAAATTAAAAAAGTTGTAATTTTATTTATGACTGAAGATGCTGCTATGGTAGCAGCAAAAACTGGGCAGCTTGATGTAGCAATGACAGTACCAAGTTTAACTACAGTTGAATTTGAAGGAATGACTCTTTTAAACACAGATACAGTTGACAATAGAGGAATTACTCTTCCTGTTGTTCCAAACGAAGGACTTACTACTAAGGAAGGTTATCAAATAGGAAATGATGTTACATCTGATATTTCTATTAGAAAAGCTTTATCTTATGGATTAAATAGGGAACAAATGGTTGAAGATGTTTTAAATGGCTATGGGAAACCAGCTTATACTGAATGTGACAACATGCCTTGGTTCAATGAAGAATCAATTGTAAATTATGATTTAGATAAAGCAAAAGGGATATTAGATGAAGCTGGTTGGATTGATGCAAATAATGATGGAATTAGAGAAAAGGCGAATTTAAATGCTGAATTTACAATAATTTATGCTGCAGGTGATTCTGTTAGACAAGGGCTTGCATTGAACGCATCTGAACAAGCAAAAGAGTTAGGAATTTCTATTCAAGTAGAAGGTTTAAGCTGGGATGAAATAGATAAGAGAATGTTTAGAGATGCAGTGCTTATGGGCTGGGGAGATCAAACTCCTATGGAAACATATTTGCTGTACAACACAAGCAACAAGGGAGTTGATTATTATAATCCTGAAAACTATTCTAATGTAATAGTTGATAATTACATGGAAGAAGCATTAACAACTACAGATTCTGATAAAGCAAATGAATTATGGAAAAAAGCTCAATGGGATGGAACAACAGGAACATCAACATTAGGTGATGCACCTTGGGTTTGGCTTGTAAACATTGATCATCTTTATTACATAAAGGATTCGCTTGATGTAGGAGAACAAAAAATACATCCCCATGGTCATGCTTGGCCACTTGTATCGAATTTAAGAGATTGGAAATGGATAAAATAAACGAATTAAAAGATAGGAAGACAATATGAAAATTTTCAATTATATAATGAACAATTTTATAAAGATGATTGTATTAATTATATTAGTGTGCATTGTTACATTTACATTAGCAGTAAATTCTCCGATAGATCCCATTAGGCAATATGTAGGAAGCGGCGTAACTCTCAGTGTGGAACAAAGGGAGTCTATAGAAGAATATTGGGGATTAAATGATACAAAACTTGAAAGGTTTCAAAAATGGGCATACAACATAATGCATGGTGATTTTGGTGAGTCGTTGATTTATAGAAAAAGCGTTATGTCTGTAATAAAAGATAAAGCAATGAGCTCTTTGTTCTTGATGATATGTACTTTTATAGTTTCAGGTGCAGTTGGATATTTATTGGGTTTAATAATGGGAAAATATCGAGATTCAATTTTAGATAAAATACTTAAAACTATTTGTGTGACTTTTTCAGCAACGCCTACATTTTGGGTTGGTATATTAATGTTGATGATATTTTCGGTTAAACTAAATTTATTTCCTATTGGATTTAGCATACCTATAGGAAAAACTATGGAGGATGTAAACTTTTATGAAAAAGTATATCATGCCATCTTGCCAATTATAACTTTAACTTTAGTGTTTATACCCAATATAGCATTGCACACCAGAAGTAAAACAATTGATGTTCTTCAAAGTGATTTTGTTTTATTTGCAACTGCTAGAGGCGAAAAATCAATAATGATAAATCATGTTATTAAAAATACAGTTATACCTGCTATTACAATTCAATTTGGATCTTTTAGTGAGATATTTGGAGGTAGCGTATTAGCTGAAAATGTATTTTCTTATCCAGGTCTTGGTTCTACCATTGTAGATGCTGGTCTTGGAGGGGATATACCGCTACTTCTCGGCATTACCATTATTATAGCCATATTTGTTTTTATAGGAAACTTCATTGCAGATATGCTTTGCATGGCTATGAATCCTATGGTTAGGGAGGAGAACATAATTGGATAGAAGAAAAAAAAGCAAGTTAATTTCTATAATAATTGTAGCTATAATAATTTTAGTTATGCTCCTTGGAACTCTCATAACAGAAGACATGCTTTCTACAAATTTTAAAGATAAAAATCAATTTCCTTCTTTTGAGCATCCTTTTGGAACAGACTGGTTAGGTAGAGATATGTTTTTAAGAACTGTTAAAGGGCTTAGAAACAGTCTTGTAATAGGTTCATTAGCTTCATTGATTAGTTCTATTATTGCTATAATTGTTGGTGGATTAGCAGGTACAATGCCTAAGTGGGTTGACAATATAGTGAGAATTATAATTGATTTAGTAATGGGTATACCACATTTAATATTGATAATATTAATATCAATATTTGTAGGCAGGGGTACAAAGGGTATATTGATAGGTGTCGCCTTAACTCACTGGGTTTCTTTAGCAAGAATTGTGAGAAGTGAAGTATTGCAAGTCAGAAATGAGCAATATATAAAAATTTCAAGAAGATTTGGAAAAAGCAATTGGTATATTTTTAAAAACCATATGATACCTGTGGTATTGCCGCAATATATAATTGGATTAGTTTTAATGTTTCCTCATGCCATACTGCATGAAGCATCTGTAACTTTTTTAGGGTTTGGCTTATCGCCGGAAACTGCAGCTATTGGAATAATATTATCTGAAAGCATGAAATATTTAATTAGCGGCATGTGGCATTTAGCTTTCTTTCCAGGATTAGTTTTAGTAATATTAGTGCTCTTAATAAACAAATTAGGTGAAAATTTATCGCTTATTTTAAATCCCCACTTCACAAGGGAATAATGAATATACAAAGAATGGAATGATAATATGAAGCAACCATTATTAGAAGTAAAAAATTTATCAGTTAGTTTTAAAATGAAATCTGATGACGTAAGTTTAAAGGATAATTTAGCAATTAATGATTTATCATTAAAAGCATATCCTGGAGAAATTTTAACTATTGTAGGATCAAGTGGTAGCGGTAAAAGTATATTAGCTCATGCAATACTTGGATTGTTGCCAAACAATGCAGTTGTTGATGGTGAAATTTACTATAACGGTAAACTTATTGATAATGATTTATTAAACTATTTGAGAGGCAATGAAATTACATTTATACCACAAAGTATTTCATATCTTGACCCATTGATGAAAGTTGGAAAACAAGTTAGAAATTGTTCAAATAAAAAAGAAATTATTAAAAAACAACAAGCAATATTTAAAAATTATGATTTGTGTGAAAATTCAGAAAAAATGTATCCATTTCAGTTATCAGGTGGAATGGCAAGGAGAGTTTTAATTTCAACATCAGTAATGAAAGATCCAAAACTTATAATTGCAGATGAGCCTACGCCTGGACTTGATTTAGAGTCAGCAAGAAAAACTATGAATTATTTTAAAGCACTTGCAGAGCAAAATAAGGCTGTAATTTTAATTACTCATGATATAGAATTAGCAATTAATTATTCGGATCATTTGGCTATATTTTATGCAGGTCACATTGTAGAACTAACAAAAGCAAAATATTTTAAGGATGGTATAGAACATTTAAAACATCCTTACACTAAAGCATTGTATGAATCGCTACCGTCAAATGGATTCAAGCCAATTGAAGGATTCCAACCGGCTACAGACAATAATAAAGGTTGTTCATTTAAGGATAGATGCATTCTTAAAAAAGATATATGTGATGAAATAGTAAAAGTTCAAGAATATGATGATGAGATGGTGAAATGTAATTATGATTTTAGAAGCTAAAAATATTGGATTTAGGTATAAAAATACTGGATATATTTTAAAAAATGTAAATTTTAACATTTCATCTAATGAGAGAGTAGGAATAGTAGCTAAAAGCGGATATGGAAAAAGTACATTTGCTAAAGTTCTTTCAGGACATGTTAATCAAACCTGGGGAGATGTATATATAGATAATAAGGTAATCAGTAAAAGAGGTTTTTACCCAGTGCAGCTTATTTATCAGCATCCTGAAAAGTCAATTAATCCAAAATGGAAGTTGAAAAAAGCTATAAGTGAAAATGGAGAAATTGATGAAATGCTTTTAGATACTTTAGGTATTAGAAATGAATGGCTTGACAGGTATCCAAATGAGCTTTCTGGAGGTGAACTGCAAAGATTCGCAATAGCTAGAGTTATTACAAGCAATACGAAATTTATTATTGCTGATGAAATAACTGCTTCATTAGATGGAATAACTCAAGCTCAAATATGGCATTCATTAATGAAAATTTCTGAAAAAAATGATATTGGAATAATAGTTATAACTCACAATAAAGAATTAGCTAAACAAGTTTGTACTAGGATAGTTAATTTAGAAGATATAAATCAAATTTAAAAAATAATTGAAAGAGGTATGTAATGGAAAAGAAATATGAAAAATTAAAAGAAATATTAATGGAAATGGGTAGTGTTGCTGTAGCATTTTCTGGTGGAGTAGACAGCACATTTTTATTAGCTGTAGCAAATGACGTTTTAAAAGAAAATGCAGCAGGCATCAATGTAAGTGCATCAATGTATCCTAAAAAAGATACCGATGAAACTGAAAATTTAGCTAAATCATTAAATGCAAAATTCATTCCTATCATTGGAGATGAATGGAGCATTGAAGGGCTTGTAGCTAATGAGCCAGATAGATGTTATCACTGCAAAACTGCAGTGTTTTCAACAATTATAAATACAGCAAATAAAAATGGATTTAAATATGTAGTTGATGGAACTAATGCAGATGACACAGCAGATTTTAGACCAGGAATGAAAGCATTAAAAGAATTGGGAGTTAGAAGTCCACTTAAAGAAGCTAATTTAACAAAAGCTGAAATTAGAGAACTTTCTAAGAAATTAAATGTACCGACATGGAATAAGCCTTCAATGGCATGCCTAGCATCTCGTATTCCATATGGTACTAAAATTACAAAAGAGAATTTAAAAATGGTTGAAAACTGTGAGAACTACTTGTTGGATTTAGGATATACAGGATTCAGAGTAAGGTATCATGGTAATCTTGCAAGAATTGAATTAAAAATGGAAGATATTCTGAATTTCATAGAAAATGACAGAGAAAATGTAATTAAGAATTTTAAAGATTTTGGATTTAATTATGTTACTTTAGATTTGCAAGGATACAGAGTAGGAAGTTTCAATGAAGAAGTAAGTAAAGATGTTAAAGAAGTTTGGGAAGTAAAATAGTAAATAATCATAGACATAATAATATCATAAAAATGAGGAAGGTATAATAATGGAAAAGAAATATGAAAAATTAAGAGAAATATTAAGTGAAATGGGAAGCGTTGCAGTAGCATTTTCTGGAGGAGTAGACAGTACATTTTTATTAGCTGTTGCTAATGATGTTTTGAAAGAAAATTCAATAGGTATAAATGTAAGAGCAACAGTATATCCTAAAAAAGATGCAGTTGAAACAAAAAATTTAGCTGAGAAATTAAATGCAAAATATATTTCTATTGTTGGAGAAAAAATAAATGACAAAAATTTTGCTGCAAATGGTCCAGACAGATGTTATCATTGTAAAAATATCACTTTTTCTGCAGTAACTGATGCTGCCAATAAAAATGGTTATGAGCACGTAGTTGATGGGACAAACGCTGATGATGTCGATGACTTTAGACCAGGTATGAAAGCATTAAAAGAGTTAGGAATAAGAAGTCCACTTAAAGAAGCTGGTTTAAGTAAAGAAGAAATTAGAGCGCTTTCAAAAAGAATGGATGTACCAACATGGAACAAGCCTTCTATGGCATGTCTTTCATCAAGAATTCCATATGGTACTAAAATTACAAAAGAAAATTTAATAATGGTAGAAAGTTGTGAAAATTATTTATCTGATTTAGGATATATGGGATTTAGAGTTAGATATCATGGAAATCTTGCAAGAATAGAATTAAAAACGGAAGATTTTGTGAGATTTATTGAAAAAGATAGAGATAATGTAATTAAATATTTCAAAAGTGTTGGATTTAATTATGTAACTTTAGATTTACAAGGTTATAGACTTGGAAGTTTCAATGAGGAAATTAGTCAGGATATTAAAGAAATATGGGGAGTGAAATAATTTGAATAAAGATGAATTAAAATATTTTTTAGAGCAAGTAAAAAATGAAGAAATATCAGTGGATTCTGCTGTTGAAAAATTAAAGGAACTTCCATTTACTGAAATTGGAAATTATGCTAAAATAGATAATCATAGAGCTCTCAGAAATGGTTATCCTGAAGTAATATTTTGTCAAGGGAAATCACTTGAACATATTAATGGAATAATAGCTAAAATGCTAGAATTAGGAGAAAATAATATTTTAGCAACTAGAGCTAGCAAAGAAGTTTATGAAAGTGTTTGTAAAATAACAGATTATGCAATATATTATGAATTAGCGAGAATTATAGTTATTAAAAGAAAAGAAATTACGAAAACTAAAAAAAATATTCTAATCATGACTGGTGGAACAGCAGATATTCCTGTTGCTGAAGAAGCTGCTGTAACTGCTGAAGTTTTAGGAAATAGTGTGGAAAGATTATATGATGTTGGTGTTGCAGGAATTCATAGATTGTTGGCGAAACTCGATGTAATTTGTTCTGCAAATGTAATAATTTGTGTAGCAGGAATGGAAGGAGCACTTGCCAGCGTAGTAGGCGGGCTTGTAGATGTACCAGTGATAGCAGTTCCTACAAGTGTTGGTTATGGAGCAAGTTTTAATGGTGTAGCTGCTTTGTTATCAATGTTAAATTCTTGTGCATCAGGCACTAGTGTAGTTAATATTGACAATGGTTTTGGAGCTGGATATACGGCTAGCATGATAAATAAATTAAATGGAGATGATTAAATGAACATACTTTATATGGATTGTTTTTCTGGAATCAGCGGTAATATGACAATAGGAGCATTTTTAGATTTAGGTGTAGATGAAAAAATGCTCACTAATGAACTTAACAAATTAAATGTTGATGGCTATAAAATTGAAATCAGCAAAAAAGTTAAAAATGGAATAGAAGGTACTTACTTCGATGTAATACTTGAAGATGAAGAACATGAGCACGAGCATGAACATTCTCATGAACACGACCACGACCATGCTCATCTCGAGCATGAGCATTCACATAATCATGATCACAACCACGATGAAAATGCACATCATCTTGATGATCATCACCAACATCTGCACAGAAATCTTTATGATGTTGAAAAAATAATTGATGACAGTGAATTATCACAAAATGTAAAAGATTTATCTAAAAAGATATTTAACTATGTTGCAGTAGCTGAAGCCAAAGTTCATGGTAAAGCAATTTCTGAAGTTCATTTTCATGAAGTTGGTGCAATTGATTCAATAGTTGATATAATTGGAACGGCAATTTGTGTAGATAGTTTAAATATAGATAAAATAGTAGTTTCTAAACTTCATGTAGGAATGGGATTTGTTAAATGTCAACATGGATTAATGCCAATTCCAGCACCTGCTACTTTAGAAATAATTAAAAATGGAAAAATTCCAGTTTATTCTAAAGGAATTGAAGGCGAGTTAGTAACACCTACTGGAGCAGCAATTGTTGCGGCCCTAGCTGATGAATTTGGAAATCAACCTGATATGGAAATTGAAAAAATAGGATATGGTTCTGGATTCAAAGATTTTGAAATCCCTAATATGCTTAGATTGACTTTAGGAAAAAAAAAACTAATTTAGAGAAAATCATTTTAGCTGAAACTAATATTGATGATACTACAAGCGAAATTTTAGGATATGTTATGGAAAAATTGTTTGATGCAGGAGCACTTGATGTTTTCTTTACACCAATTTATATGAAAAAGTGTCGTCCAGCTGTTAAATTATCTTTTTTAGCTAAGGAAAAGAACCTTGATAAGTTAGAGAAAATTGTTTTTTCAGAAACATCAACAATTGGCATAAGGAAAATTGAAGTGTCAAGGTCTACTATGGACAGAAGCAGTCATTTGATAAATACTAAATATGGTGAAATTCATGTGAAGAAAGTAGTATATGGCGATATTGTAAAATGTACCGGTGAATTTGAAGATATGAAAAAAGCAGCAATTAAATATAATGTACCTATTCAATCTGTTTATGATGAAATAAAAAATATAAAAGAAATATAATTTCAAAAAAATAAAAGTGTCATAAGCGCGTTATTGCCTTATGACACTTTTAATTATAGAATTTATTATTCATTTACAACTAATACAGGGCAAGAAGAACCTGCAATTACTCTTTGTGTTACAGAGCCTATAAAGAAGCGTTCTATATTAGAAAAACCTCTTCGACCCATTACAATAAGGTCAAAGTTTTCTTCTTTAGCAACTTTTATTATTTCTTCGTATGGAACACCAACAACAACAACTTTTTCTACTTTAATATTAGAACATTCAAGGTGATTTATAATTTTATTTAACATTCTACCTTCTTGATCTATTAATTCTTTTAACATTGCTTTTCTGTTAGAATTAAATGCAGTTTGTACATTCACTCCAAAAAATGCATATTTATCTTCTGATGGTAAATTTACAACAGTTATGAATTTAACTTCAAATCCTGATTCTTTAGCTAGAGAAATTGCCTTTTCAGCAGCTTTTTGTGAAGCTTTGGAACCGTCTATAGGCACTAATATTTTTTTCATAATTACCTCCAAGAATAGTTATTTTACATAATGTTATCGATTTCAATATAACATAGGTCTATAGGAAAGTAAATAAAATATTTCATATTAATCATGAATAATTAAGTATTATGACTATTTAACAATTTTGAAGTAAAGCTTCAACTTTTTGTTTCATTTTATTATAATTTATAATTATTGAGGATAATTATATTATATGATATAATAAAAACACTAAAAAAAAGACTGACGTCTTTATTTTCAGTGTTTTTATTGAATCGTTGTGATGCAAGACTTACGTCTTGCTTTATGATATAATTAAATGTTATAAATTGATGATTAGTTCAGTTAATGAACATAGATATAATGTAAATGGAGGAAATATGGATTTATTAAGTGGATTAAATGAGAAACAAAGGGAAGCAGCAGAACATGACAAAGGGCCAATACTTGTAATAGCAGGTGCAGGTACAGGTAAAACCAGAGTCTTGACACATAGAATTGCAAATTTAATAAAAACAGGAAAAGCAAAGCCTTGGGAAATATTAGCTATAACTTTTACAAATAAAGCAGCTAGTGAAATGAAGGAAAGAATAGGACAACTTGTAGACTTTTCCATTGATAAAATGTGGATTGGAACATTCCATTCAATTTGTGTGCGCATATTAAGACGTGATATAGATAAAATAGGATATGAAAGCAATTTTGTAATATATGACACGGATGACCAAAAAACTCTTATAAAAGATTGCATTAAAGAATTGAATTTAGACACAAAAACATATAATGCAAATGTAATAAGAAGTATTATTAGCAATGAAAAAAACAATAGAAATCCAGCAGATAAATTTATTGCAGACAATTATGGAAATTTTAACTTAAGAAATATCGGTGAAGTGTATTCACTTTATGAGAAAAAGTTAAAAATTGCAAATGCTTTGGATTTTGATGATTTAATAATAAAGGCTCTTAAGCTATTGGAGACAAATGAATTTATATTGGAAAGTTATAGGGATAGATTTAAATATGTTTTAGTTGATGAATATCAAGATACAAATAGCGTACAATATAATTTAGTTAAGATTCTTGGCAAAAAGAAAACTGGTGAAAGCAATGTTTTTGTAGTAGGTGATGAAGACCAATCCATATATGGATGGAGAGGTGCTGATATCAATAACATACTTGATTTTGAAAAGGATTTTGAAGGTGCAAAAGTAGTTAAACTTGAAAAAAATTATCGTTCTACCAATGTTATATTAAATGCTGCTAATGGAGTAATTAAAAATAACTGTCAAAGAAAAGGCAAAAACTTATATACTGATTTTGAAGAAGGAAATTTAATTAAACTTTTAGAAACTGATAATGAAAAAGAAGAAGCCTTTATGATAGCTGCTTTAATGAGGAGAGAACATAATCAAAATAAAGTTGATTATTCTGATATGGCTATATTGTATAGAACAAATGCTCAATCCAGAGCACTAGAAGAAGGTTTAATAAGAGAAGGAATACCTTATAAAATAGTAGGCGGTTTAAAATTCTATGGCAGAAAAGAAATAAAAGACATTATGTCATATTTAATGTTGATACAAAATCAAAAGGATGATATAAGTTTCAACAGAATTATTAATGTACCTAGAAGAAAAATTGGACAAAAAACTATTGATACAATTTATGAATATGCAAGCCAAAGTGAAGTGCCAATGTTTGAAGCGTCTTATGATGCGCATGAATTAGGATTAACTCAAGCAGCAACAAAAAGTGTTCAAAACTTTGTATCTATAATTGAAATGCTTATGATAAAAAAAGACGTTATGCCATTAAGTGAATTCATTAAAGCTGTATATGAAGATACCGGTTATAAAGCAATGCTTTTAGAAGATGTTACAGTTGAAGGTAGAAGCAGAGTTGATAATATAGATGAGTTTTTATCAGCAGCAAAAGATTTTGAAGAAAGATATGAAGAAAATAGCTTAGAAGATTTCCTTTCACATACATCTCTTTTAGCAGATGTTGATAAAACAGATGAAAACAATAAGGATTGTGTAACACTTTTGACAATTCACAGTGCAAAGGGATTAGAGTATGACACTGTATTTGTAACAGGTCTCGAAGAAGGAATGTTTCCAATGATTCGAAAAGGTGATGAGTCAGACGATGATTTGGAAGAAGAAAGAAGACTTTTTTATGTTGCAGTTACAAGAGCTAAAAGGATGCTTTATATAACTTATGCTAATGAAAGAATGGTATTTGGGAGCCATGAAGTAAGGAGAAAATCAAGATTTATAGATGAAGTTCCTCCAGAATGTTTTGAAGAATACAATCCTCAATCAATAGCAGATAAAAAGATGAAATCATTTGAAAAATTTAATTCATCTAGCAGTGATTCGTCCTTTAGTAATAATGAGGTTAGATCAGGCCACTCATTCATAGAAGCGAAAAATAAAAATCTATTTAAGGGTGCAATGAGTTTTGGTAGTGCTAATAATAACGATAATGAAGAAATCATCACATCTCCGAAGCTTAAATCAGATAAGTTAGTAGCAGGAGATAAAGTTATGCATAAAGCTTGGGGAATTGGAACCATAGTTCAATTATCTGGTGAAGGCGAAAATCAGAAGGCTGTTATAGCATTTGAAAATAAAGGAATTAAAAATGTAATGTTAAGTTATGCACCAATTGAAAAGATATAAGGAGTATTTATATGGATGATAAACTTCGATTGATGAAAGAAAAAGTTGAATTATTAAACAAAGCATCAAAAGCATATTATCAAGAAGATAATGAAATTATGCCTAATATTGAATATGATAAGCTGTATGATGAATTGGTGGAGTTAGAAAAAGAAACTGGTATTACATTATCTAACAGTCCTACAATTCATGTTGGTTATGAATTATTATCAAATTTACCAAAAGAGCGTCATGAAAAAGTTATGTTATCTTTAGACAAAACAAAAGATACATCTGCTTTAAAGGATTGGCTTAGTGAAAGTGATGGTGTACTTTCTTGGAAATTAGATGGGTTAACAATTGTATTGACATATTTAGATGGAAAACTTATGAAAGCTGTCACTAGAGGCAATGGTGAAGTTGGTGAAGTAATAACAAACAATGCAAAAGTATTTGTAAATGTGCCTCTTAATATTGCATACAAGGGAAGTTTGATTTTAAGAGGGGAAGCTATTATACGTTATTCAGATTTTGAAAAAATTAATAATGAAATAGAAGATGTAGAATCTAAATATAAGAATCCAAGAAATCTTTGCAGTGGATCAGTAAGACAGTTAAATAATAAAATTACAGCTGAAAGAAATGTACATTTCTTTGGATTTTCTGTAGTAAAAGCAGATGATGTGGACTTTAAAAACTCTAGAATATCTCAAATGAAGTGGTTGAAGAGCCAAGGATTTGACGTTGTAGAATTTAGAGAAGTAAATTCTTCTAATATAGAAAAAACTGTTGAATGGTTTGCAGAACATATTACAGAAAATGATTTTCCATCAGATGGTTTAGTTTTGACATATGACAATATATCATATGGAGAATCATTAGGAAATACTGCTAAATTTCCAAGGGATTCAATAGCATTTAAGTGGCGTGATGAAATAAAAGAAACAAAATTATTGGAAATTGAATGGAGTGCATCTAGAACTGGACTAATTAATCCAATTGCTATATTTGAACCTGTTGAACTTGAAGGAACAACTGTGAGCAGAGCAAGCGTACATAATCTAAGTATATTAGAAGGGTTAGAGCTTGGTATTGGAGATACAATCAATGTTTATAAAGCTAATATGATTATTCCACAAATATCTGAAAATTCAACTAGAAGCGGGACAGTAGAAATACCGGAAACTTGTCCTGTATGTGGAGGCAAAACTGCAATTAAACAAGAAAGTGATGTAAAATCACTATATTGTACAAATGAAGATTGTCTTGCAAAACAAATTAAATTATTTACTCATTTTGTAAGCAGAGATGCAATGAACATAGAAGGATTATCAGAAGCAACAATAGAAAAACTTATTGCTAAGGGACTCATTAAGGAGCTTGCAGATATATTCCATATTGAAAAGTATAAAGATGATATTACTGAAATGGAAGGATTTGGAGAAAAATCATTTAATAATTTAGTGTCGTCAGTAAATAAATCAAGAAAAACTAATACAACGAGATTGTTATACAGTTTAGGTATACCTAATGTTGGATTATCTAATGCAAAAATAATATCTAAAAATTTTAAACATGACTGGGATGCAATTAAAAATGCAAAATTTGATGATTTAATTGAAATAGCTGGCATTGGTGATATTATGGCAGATGCTTATGTTAAGTTTTTTAATGATGAAAAAAAGAAAGTAATAATTGATGATATATTAAAGGAAATAGAATTTGAAACAATTGAAGCTTCAAATAATGAGCAGATATTTGAAAACATCAATTTTGTAATTACAGGTTCTGTAGAACAATTTAAAAATAGGGATGAATTAAAAGAAATAATTGAAGAACGCGGCGGCAAAGTAACAGGTTCTGTATCTGCAAAAACTAATTATCTAATAAACAATGATAATTTATCAAATTCATCTAAAAATAAAAAAGCAAAAGAACTAGGAATCAGCATTATTACAGAGAGTCAGTTTGTAGAATGGCTAAATAATGGTCTAAAACCAGAATAAAGAAAATTTATTTTTACTTAAATTTAAAAAAAGAGTATTTCATGAAAATTTTATGAAATATTCTTTTTTATAATCTTTGTATATACTTATATTATACGCAAGTATACCCGCCATCAACAGGTAAAATTGCACCTGTAACATAAGTAGCTTCATTAGATGCTAAGAATATTGCGGCAGGATTTAATTCACCTTCAACTCCATAGCGTCCAGCAGGAACAGTTGCTTTCATATAATTTGTAAATGATTCTGTGTTTAAAGTATCGATAGTTAATTCTGTGGCAAAATATCCAGGGCATATTGCATTTACAGTAATGTTATGTTTAGCCCATTCTGCAGCGAGAGCTCTTGTCAAATTAACTACAGCACCTTTAGATGCATGATAAGCAGAAGTAGGAATAGCCATATTTCCAACCATACCGTACATAGATGCTATATTAATTATGCGTCCATATTTATTTTCAATCATTATTTTACCAAATTCTCTAGCAACTTTAAACACACCGTCTAAGTCAACGGACATTGTAAATTTCCAATCATCATCGCTCATTTCTTCAGCTGGCTTATTTATGCTAGACCCAGCATTGTTAATAAGAATATCAACCTTACCAAATTCTTTTTTTATTAAAGATGCTGCATTTATAATAGATTCAGTATCAGTTACATCACATTGAACTGCAATACACTTAACTCCTAATTTTTTTATATCTTCTGCAACAGTTTCTAACTTCTCTTTACGACGAGCTAAAATTGCAATATCAGCACCATGTATAGCAAGTCCTTTTGCCATTTGTACACCTAGTCCTGAAGAAGCACCAGTTATAACAGCAACTCTACCTGTTAAATCAAACATTTTTTTATATTCCATAAGAAAAATCTCCTTTAGTTTTAATATTTTTAAAGATATGTTATTCATACCACGATTTTATAAAATTAATCATAATTTTTAAATATTAAAAAAATGCACTAGAGACAATCCTCAGTGCATTTTCATAATTTGAAATTTTATAATCAATTCATTGGTCTTCCGTCATGAATGATTACATTATTTTCAAAGAAACTAACTACATTTATATTAACGATATCTTTGAAGAAGTTTAATGGAACATATGTATATCCATCTTTAAGTATTGGTGAAGTTTTTAATTCAACAGAGTTTCCTTCAGAAATATTATATTTGTAATCTCCTATTTTTAAGGAAATATCTTTTCCAACCATTATGCATTGTTGTTCATTATTCCATATAACTTCATATCCTAATGCTTCAGAAATTGCACGAATTGGAACCATAACAACTTCTTCATCATTTATATAAACAGATGGAGCCTCAATCACAATATCATTAACTATAATATCATTTGAAATTATTTCTTGTTCTGATAATACAATTATTTTATTTGGAGTTGTTTGAGCAGGTATGCTCTTTGTTGTAAAGTCATATAAAACTATTAGTTTCCTGTTAGAAAGAACAGCTGCGATTTCCGATAATGTAGGTTCTTTAAACCAGTTTATTGTTGTTCCATTTTCCCATAATATTTCTGTGTTTTCTGAAATATTAAGTTTTAAAGTTTTATCAGCACTTAACAAATCTTCGTCAAATTTATCTGCTTTAATATTATGTCCTTCTGTTACAGGTGCTACAATCTCGATACTATATTGAGCTGGATAAATCATAATCATTGGTTTTCCTGCTTCATAAAATCCGGTAATTTGAGAACCTACTGTGATTTTAACATCGTCTACAAAATATGTGTTTTCAGATATTATAAAGTTTGCTTGTATTCCTTCTTCATTTTCTATTAAATATTTAACACCATCTGTATTATCTGCAGATTCTTTAACAACTCCTGTAAAAGAGTTATAAAATGCTTGTGGATTGATATTTTCATTTATATCAATATTTGCTGATGTGTTTTCAATTCCATATGCAAAAGATGGAACAGATGAAAATGATAGAGCTATTGATAAAATTAATGCACTTGTTTTTATGATTTTTTTCATAATTGCCTCCATTTATATTTGTCTTACTTATTTAGACGTATTTGTTAAAAAAAGGTTCCTAGAAAATGATATTGTATATTATTACATTTTAGTTATAAAACAACAAGTTAAATATATAAAACAACAGCTCATTTATATTTAATATTTTCTCTTGATTTTTATTAATAGGTTTGTTATAGTAATTACTTATAAGGTTTTAATGGAGGTTTTTAATGAATAAAACATTATTTAAAAATGCATATATTATAACGATGAATAAATCAAAACAATTATTTGAAAATGGAAGTTTACTTGTAGAAAATGATAGAATTGTAAAAGTCGGTGAAGTTTTACCTAGTGACTTAAGTGAAGATACAGAAGTAATAGACTGTGCAGGGAAAATTGTAATGCCAGGTCTTATAAATACTCATGTTCACTTATCGCAGCAACTTGGCAGAGGGCTTGCAGATGATGTTGATTTATTAACTTGGCTCAGAGAAAGAATATGGCCATATGAAAGCAGTATGAGCGAAGAAGAACAATATATTTCAGCTCTGGCTTGTTGTATAGAAATGATAAAATCAGGTGTTACATCTTTTGCGGAATCAGGCGGATTTCATGTAAATGGTCTTGGAAAGGCCGTGGAAGAAATAGGAATCAGATGTGCACTTGCTCGTTCTACTATGGATTCAGGAGAAGGACTACCTTTAGTCTGGAGAGAAAGCACAGATTACACATTAAATAAACAAATAGAAGCATATGAAAAGTGGAATAACAAAGGAAATGGCCGCATTAAATACTGGTTTGCCATTAGAACAATATTTAATGCAACTGATGAATTGCTTTTAAGAACTAAAGAGCTTGCAGATAAATATAATACTGGAATTCACATGCACATAGCTGAAATTCCCGATGAAATTGATTATGTTAAATCAAGAACAGGTGGATATTCTACAGTTGAATATTTATCTAAAATAGGATTCTTAGATAAAAATATTTTAGGTGCTCACACAGTGTGGTTAACAGATAAAGAAGTTGATTTATTTAGATTGCATAATGTTAAATCATCACATAACCCTGCAGCTGCAATGAGAGTTTTAGGATTTGCAAAGGTACCTGAAATGCTTAAAAAAGGTGTTGTAGTTTCAATTGGTACTGATGGAGCACCTTGTAACAATAGAATGGACATGATAGATGAAATGTATCTTACAGCATTAATTCATAAAGGGAGAACACTTAATCCTAAGACAACCCCTGCTGAAACTATTATTGAAATGGCTACTTTAAATGGAGCAAAAACAATTCTCCAAGAAGATGAAATAGGCAGTCTTGAAGTTGGAAAAAAAGCAGATTTAATAATTATAAATCCAAAAAGTATCGGAAGCATGCCATTGCATGATCCTGTATCAACAATTGTTTACTCGATGCATTCAACAAATGTTGAATCAACAATGTGTGATGGCAAATGGGTAATGAAGGATAGAAAAATAAAATTTGTTTCAGAAGAAGATATATTAAATAAAGTAGAACATATGGCAGAGTCAATTAGGAAAAAAGCAGGAATAATTCTTCCTGATCGTTTTCCAACAATTAGATAAATAATTTGTTGCGATGAATAGAAGGAGATAGCAGTCATGAATAAATTAAAAGAAATGATCAATGAAAGGGGAGAGGTTAGGGATGGAAATATATTAAAAGTGGACAGCTTTCTTAACCATCAACTTGATGCAGAATTTCTTTATGAGATGGGTAATGAGTTCTATAGGCTCTTTAAGGATGAAGGTATAACAAAAATAGTTACTATTGAGGTTAGCGGCATAGCAATAGCATCAATGGCAGCATTATTTTTTAAAGTTCCTGTTGTTTTTGCTAAGAAGACAGATAGTGTTAATTTAGATAAGGATGTTTATTCCAGCAAAGTATATTCATATACTAAAAAGAAGGAATATAATATCATGGTTAGTAAAAGATATTTAAATGAAAATGATAAACTTCTTATTATAGATGATTTTTTAGCTGTAGGCAATGCAATGAAAGGATTAATTGATTTAGCTAATCAAAGCGGTGCCAAAGTTAAAGGTATTGGAATTGTAATAGAGAAGGGTTTTCAGCAAGGTGGGGAATTTCTTAGATCTGAGGGGTACAACCTTAAGAGCTTAGCAATTGTTGATGAAATGAAAAATGGAAATATAATTTTTAGAGAAAACTAAAGTTTTAATAAACTGAGCATTATATGTTCAGTTTTTTTTTATAAATTTTTAATACGTACTTGACAATTGAATAGTTGTTCAACTATAATATAAATAACAGTTGAACAACTATTCAATTAAAATTTAAAGTAGGTGATAATTTGGCAAAAGATGAATTGTTTTGTGATTGTGATGTAATACATGCAGATGTAGTAGATAAAGTAAAAAAGAAAATGCCTGATGAAGAGGAACTTTATAATTTATCTGATTTTTTTAAAGTTTTAGGTGACAGTACCAGAGCTAAAATAATGTGGGCACTTGATGAAAGCGAAATGTGTGTTTGTGATATAGCCGTGCTTTTAAATATGACTAAATCAGCAATATCTCATCAGCTTCGTTCATTGAAACAAGCTAATTTAGTTAAGTATAGAAAAGAAGGTAAAATAGTATTTTATTCATTGGCAGATGATCATGTAAAAGATATTTTTGAAAAAGGGTTAGAGCATATTAGAGAAAAAAACTAAAATTTTGGAGGAAGTTATGAAAAAGACATTTAGACTTGAGGGGTTGGGATGTGCAAATTGTGCATCAAAAATGGAAAGAGCTATAAATGAGTTAGATGGAGTACAAAATGCTACAGTTAATTTTATGACTACAAAAATGGTTATAGAAGGTGAAGATGAAAAAATGCCTGTAATTGTAGAAGCAGCAGAAAAGATTGTTAAAAAAATAGAGCCTGATGTTGTTATAAAAAAAGCATAATAGGAGTAAATAAATGAAAAAAAGTCTTTGGCGAATTATTATTGGAGGCATAGTTTTTATTGCAGCAATAATTATTAATTCTAATAATACTTGGTTGCAGTTAGCTTTATTTGTTACTAGTTACATAATTGTAGGTAGTGATGTTGTTATGAGGGCTGTAAGAAATATTTTAAAAGGTGATGTTTTTGACGAAAACTTTTTAATGAGCATTGCATCAATTGGTGCATTCTTCGTTGGAGAATTTCCAGAAGGCGTTGCAGTTATGTTGTTTTATCAGGTTGGAGAGTTGTTTCAAAGTTATGCAGTCAATAAATCAAGAAAATCAATTGCAAGTTTGATGGATATTCGCCCTGATTACGCAAATGTTAAAAAAGGCGATGAACTTGTTAAAACTGACCCTGATGATGTTCACATTGGAGATATTATTGTAATTAAAGCAGGAGAAAAAATTCCTCTTGATGGTATAGTTATTGATGGAAGTTCCACAATAGATACTTCAGCACTAACAGGCGAATCTTTACCTCGTGAAATAGAAGTGGGAAGCAATCTTTTAAGCGGATGCATTAATATAAATGGAGTAATTACAGCAGAGGTTACAAAGGAATTTGGAGAATCAACTGTAAGCAAAATACTTGATTTAGTTGAAAATGCAAGCAGTAAAAAATCAAATTCTGAACAATTTATTACTAAATTTGCGAGGTATTATACACCAATTGTAGTTATTATAGCTTTTATCCTCGCTGTTGTTCCTCCTCTTGTAATCAAAGGAGCGACATTTAGTGACTGGATTTATAGAGCACTATCATTTCTTGTAGTTTCTTGCCCTTGTGCCCTTGTAATTTCTATTCCATTAAGTTTCTTTGGAGGTATAGGTGGAGCTTCAAGAGTAGGAATTTTAGTAAAAGGAAGCAATTATTTAGAAATATTAGCACAAACTGAAATTGTTGTTTTTGATAAAACAGGAACATTAACTAAAGGGGTATTTAATGTACAAGAAGTTCACCCTGATGGAATTTCAAAAGAAGAATTGTTAGAATTAACTGCATATGCAGAAAGTTACTCTAATCATCCAATTTCACTTTCGTTAAAACGTGCTTACAAGAAAGTTATTGATAATGGACGTATTACAAATGTGGAAGAAATTCCAGGGTATGGAGTTAATGCAACAATTGATGGTAAAAAGGTTATAGCAGGCAACATAAAACTTATGGAAAAAATGAGCATTCCTTATTTAAAAGGCGAACTTATTGGAACTGTCGTACATGTTGCAGTTGATAATAAATATGTTGGTTACATTTTAATAGCTGATGAAATTAAACAAGATGCTGCTTTGGCAATAAAAGAGCTTAAAGCGAGCAATATTAAACAAACTGTTATGTTGACAGGCGATACTAAAAATGTTGGTTTTAAAGTGGCCAAGGAACTTGGAATTGACAAGGTGTATGCCGAACTTTTACCTGCGGATAAAGTTGAAAAACTTGAAGAATTGTTGCTACAAAAATCTCCTAAAGGAAAACTTGTTTTCGTGGGCGATGGGATAAATGATGCTCCAGTATTAGCACGCGCAGATATTGGTATTGCAATGGGCGGGTTAGGTTCTGATGCAGCTATTGAAGCTGCTGACATAGTAATTATGACAGATGAACCTTCTAAAATAGCAACTGCAATTAGAGTATCTCAAAAGACTTTGAAAATTGCACAACAAAATATAGTGTTTGCTATTTCTATTAAAATATTAGTTCTTATTTTAAGTGCATTAGGATTGGCAACAATGTGGGCTGCTGTGTTTGCAGATGTAGGTGTTACTATAATAGCAATATTAAATGCTTTTAGAGCATTGAATGTAAAAAATTTATAAATAATTTCTAATTAAAAAATAAGGCGAAATTTTCGCCTTATTTTTTAATACATATTTCTTAATAATTTTATACGTTCTTCAATTGGTGGGTGAGTTGAAAATAATGGCATCACCCATTGAGTTGGGTTGAAAATGTAAAGACATAACATTTCATCACCGCCAAGATCTGCTACTTGTTGCTTTGAATATTCGGGTGTATATTTTGAAATTTTTTCTAATGCATCGGCTATACCTTCTGAATAACCACATAATCTAACTGCATTAGCATCAGCAACATATTCACGTTTCCTTGATATCGCAAGATTAATGAGTCTTGCAACAAATCTTATTACAAAGGATAAAATAAGTCCTGCCAAAGCAATAGCTGCAAATGCTGCTGCTGAGTTTCCTTTTTCCCTAGAATTGCTTCTTGACCTAGTACCTCCGCCAAACATCATGTTGTATCTAGACATTCTAAACAGTATGCTTCCAAGAACTATTGCAGCACTCATAAGATAAATGGATACTGTTGATACAAGAACATCCCTTTGAATAATGTGTGACATTTCATGGGCTAAAACACCTTCCATTTCTGGTTCATCGAGAATATCAATTAAGCCAGTTGTTACACATATATAAGCATTTTTAAGAGATAAACCTCCAGCAAAAGCATTAGGAGTGCTAGTTGGTATGATGTAAAGCTTTGGTGTTTCCTTAAGGCCTGCTGCTAATGATAACCCTTCAACTAAATGATGAACTTTATTTTCACCAGGGTTTGACATATTAGCTTCCTGCCAATGAGTTTTTGCACCTATCATTTTATTTCCTGTGAGCATTTGTATAGGTAAAAGTATAAATACAACAAAGAATGCTATACCAGCACCAAGAACCATATCATCAGCATAATATCCTATAGCGAAGGATATCATGAAAATAATAATTATATAAAAAGCAATCAATATGAATGTTTTTATTTGATTTTTTCTAACCTGTTCATATATTATAACCGGTCTTTGTTCTTCGGACATAATAACTCCTTTTTTACAATTCACTAATTCTTAAATTGTCTGAATATTCTCTTTCCACATCACTAATTTCATATGCTTTTTCATCTGTGTATCCTAACATTTTAGCAAATATTGAAGTTGGGAATGATTGTATAGCTGTATTGTAATCAACAACCGTCATGTTGTATCTTGTTCTTGCATATGCAATTTTATCTTCAACATTTTTAATGTCTTCCATTAAATGCAGATATGATTGATTTGATTTTAGTTCTGGATAGCTTTCTGAAATTGCCATGATTGAAGGTATCATTTTTGATACTTTATCATTTGCATCCATAGCTTCATCCTTCTTGCCTGAAAGCATTTGTGCCCTCATACCTACTATTTTTTCTAATGTTTCACTTTCATATTTAGTTTGCATTTTTATTGTGTCAACTAAATTTGTAAGTACATTTGTTTTTCTTTTTAACTGGACATCTATTGATGACCATGCTTCTTTTATATAGTTTTTCTTCCTTACAAGTCCATTGTACATGAAAATAAACCATATAATTAATAAAACAATTACTATAAATATATACTTCATTTAATTCTCCTTTTAACATTATTTAGCATAGATTAAGCAATAGATTAGCGTCGACATTGATGATCTGCTAGTCTATTGTATTCTATTGTTATTAATCATTCATAATAAATTCTTCAACAGCACTTTGATTAGATAATATAAATGCTGTTATTTTATTTGTAATTGTAGGTTCATAATGGTTAAGTTTAGAGTGAATATATTTAGCAGTGTAAAATTCACCATCTAAATTGATACAAAAATTAGCTTCTCTTTTTAATTTAGATTTGTGGTATGTAAGTTTAACTCCCACACCTTCTATTTCACCAATCTTTTCACCTTTTTTTATAGGCAGAGCACCCATGAGCATGTTTATAAATTCATAAGCTCTATCTCTTTCTTCATTTGTTATGTATTCTTCTACAAAAACATTGTTCATAATTTACCTTCTATTCTTCACCTATTAATTATTATTTATTTCTTTTTTAAATCTTCTAAATCAGTATTAACTCCTGTTCCAAAAACTTCTGCTTTTAAAGATTCTAAATCATCATTTGAAGATAAATTATCGTATTTAGAAAAGTCTTCTGTTTTGCTTGATTTTTCTAATTCCCGCAAAGATTCAACTTTGTATTTTTGAGAATTAACCTTTTCTTCCATTTTGTCTAGTTGTTCAAATACATTATTTTTAGTAGTTTTAGTTAAAACTTTATTTACATTTTCATTTGCATCATTAATTCTATCTTGAGCAATTATATTTTCTTTTCTTCGTTTAGCTTCATCTATTCTGTTATTGATTTCATCAAGGCTCTCTCTAAGAAGTTTTACTTGTTGTTTTTGATCATTTTCGGAAATTGAAAGACTTTCTACTTGTGCTTTAAAGCTGTTTCTTTCATCAAGAGCTTTTTTAGCATCTTCTTCATTTCCTGCTTTTAATGCATTTGCAGCTCTGTTATGCCATAAAGTTACTTTGTTGTTTGCTTCTTCTAGCAATGCAGACAATCTTTTTTCTTCAGCCATACATTGTGCAACAGCATCAGTTGTATCTTTTCTAACTTCTTCTAAGTCGCGAATAGCTTGTTCAACTATGATTTTAGGATCTTCAAGAGCGTCAACTGCACTGTTAGCATACCCTTTTAATACATTACTAATTCTATCAAAAATACCCATTTAAAACACCTTCCTTTTTATTTTATTTTAAATATATACCATTAAAATTAAGATTACCTTAAAGGTTAGTGAAAATAAAATTCTGCAAACATATTATATCAATAAAAGTTTAAATTAGATACTTTATTTTGTAAAATATTTTACTAATTGTTAAGTTTATGTTAGAATAATATATATAATATAATATTAATGTATAAAAGGGAGAATTTTTATGGGTTATAAAATTTTATTGTATTTTGGACTTTTAGCCATTGGCTGGTTATTAAGTTATAAAGGTTATATTCATAATAAGTTAATGGGTAAAATTTCATCTATTCAAACAATGTTTTTATTTATTCTTATATTTGTTATGGGCATTAGATTAGGAATGAATGAACAAGTTATATCATCAATTGGACAAATAGGTTTTAAATCATTAGTTTTTGCTTTTCTAACTGCCGGATTTAGTGTTGTTTTTGTATTTTTGGTTAGAAAAAAACTTATTACTGACACAAGCGTTACAGGAGGCAAATAATTGACAATAAAAATAATTTTAATATTAATTGGGGGAATAATATCAGGCTTTTTCATATTGCCTGAATCAATATACCAAAGTACTGGATTATTGTTAGATATAGGATTATGTTGCCTTTTGTTTTTTGTAGGAATTGATATAGGAAATAATAAAGAGACATTTAAAAATTTAAAAAATGTAGGGTTTAAGGTACTTATAGTTCCTGTTTTTGCTATAGCTGGAAGTTTATTTGGAGGGATTTTGTGTAGTTTCATTTTTAAGATGGATTTATTTGGTTCGTTAGCAATTGCATCAGGCCTTTCATGGTATACTTTAGCTCCAATAATAATTACACCATATTCAGCTGAATTAGGAGCTATTGCATTTTTAACTAATGTATTTAGAGAAGTAATGGCATTTATATTGATTCCATTTATAGCTAAACACATAGGTTATTTAGAAACAATAGCTGTTGGAGGTGCAATAAGTATGGATACAGGTTTGCCTATAATTACAAAAAACACAAGTCAAGAAGTTGTTATAATTTCGTTTATTAGTGGAATTATTATGTCCTTAGCGGTTCCAGTGTTAGTAACTTTATTTATTGGACTAATGTAAGAGAACAATAGATGCTAAATCAATCGATAATTAATTTAATAGAAAGGAGAAAAATGACAACAATATATATTACAAGACATGGTGAAACAGAATGGAACAAACAATGCAGATTTCAAGGAAGTATGAATTCAGAGCTTACAGAAAAAGGGGTATTAGCAGCAGAACTTTTATCTGAACGAATAGGAAATATAGATTTAGATTATATTATTGCAAGCCCCTTAAAGAGAGCATACCATACAGCTGAAATAGTTAGAGGGATGAAAAATGTTGAAATAATTAAAAATGAAGGTTTCAAAGAAATTAATCTTGGGGACTTTGAAGGTATGAAATATGATGAAATTAGATATTCATGCGCCGATATTTTGAAAAAAATAGAAGAAGATCCTTTTTCTAACCGTTATCCAAATGGGGAAAACCTCATTGAATTTTATAAAAGAGTGGAAAAGACATTTAAAGATGTTGTGGAAAAATATAAAGGTAAGAAAACTCTTATTGTGGCTCATGGAGGTACAATAAAATGTATAGAATGTTATTTAAGAAAAGTACAAATTAATAAAGATTGGATGGGAACTGTAGTTAATAATTGTAGTTTAACATGCGTCGAAATTGATGAAAACAAAAATGTTAAAGAAATATTCTATAATAATATAGACCATCTAAAAGGAAGTGTTGCATATAATTAATGCGCAGTGGGAGTAAAAATGAATTTAACTAAAGTAACATATGATAAAGCAAAGAATAGTCATTTATTTATAGATGTTAGAAGCCCTTCAGAATATGAAGATGATACAATAGCAAATGCAGTAAATATACCTTTACTAACTGATGAAGAAAGAAAAGAAGTTGGAACAACTTACAAACAAGTTGGAAAAAATGAAGCCAAGAGACTTGGTGTTAAATTTATATCTCCAAAAATGCCTGATTTCTTTGAACAAGTCCTCGAATTAAAATATAAAAACAATCAAATTGCAGCATTTTGTGCCAGAGGCGGGGATAGAAGCACATATTTTGCTTCTGTATTCAGTTCTATAGGTATTCCTATTGCACAGCTTGAAGGTGGTTATAAAGAATATCGAAAAACAGTAATAAATACAATCCCATTAATAAATGATAAAGTACAATATGTTGTTCTTCATGGAAATACAGGAGTTGGAAAAACTGACATACTTTATAGTTTGAGAAAATTAGGATATTCAGTTTTAGATTTAGAAGGCGCAGCAAACCATAGAGGATCAATCCTTGGCAGCATTGGTATTGGTAGTTGCAATTCTCAAAAAAAGTTTGAAACTAATATATACAATCAATTAAGCAATATTAATTCACAATATGTGTTTGTTGAAGCTGAAAGTCATAAAATTGGAAAAGTAGTAATACCTAATTATATCAGCACTAAAATGAAAGAAGATATTCATATATTTATAGATGCAGATATGGATTACAGAGTAAAAAGTCTAAGGAAGGATTATATACTTAATGAAAATTGGATAAATGAATCAATTACAGCAATTGAACGTTTAAACAAATATATTTCTAAGGAAAAAATCGAATATTTAAAAAGTGAAATTTTATTAGGTAATTTTGACATTGTTGCTGAAATACTCATGGATAAATATTATGACCCTATGTATAACTTTAAATCAGATACTTTTAAATATGACAGCAAATTCAAAGTTATTACGAATTGTGACGACATTGCCCGGGAAATAGGAAATTGGCTCGAAAATTATATATTAATGAAGAAATAAGAAGCTAACGGTATATTTAATTATATACCGTTTTATTGTGCGAAAAAATTCAAAATATTATAAGGTAGAAAACGATAACATATAAAATTTAATAACTTAAAATTATAAAATAAGGTTAAAAACCGTTTAATTTAATAAAATTAGATTTATAGCTTGTAAAATTAATTAAATAATGTTAAACTTATTTTTATAAGTTTACAAGTGGAGCACAACAGTATGTGCTTTGAGGATGGGAGGACTAAATGAAAAAGTTTAAAAGAATTTTAGTTGCAAATCGTGGAGAAATAGCTATAAGAATTTTTAGAGCATGCAGCGAATTGGATATTAGAAGTGTTGCTATTTATTCGGAAGAAGATAAGAATTCACTTTTTAGAACAAAAGCAGACGAATCATATCAAATAGGCAAAAATAAAAAGCCAGTTGATGCATACCTAGGAATAGATGAAATTATAAGTTTAGCAAAATCTAAAGGTGTTGATGCAATACATCCTGGATATGGACTTTTATCAGAAAATGTTGAATTTGCACGTAAATGCGAAGAATCAGGCATAGTTTTTATAGGTCCTGACTATATAATGATGGACAAACTAGGAGATAAAATCAAATCAAAAAAGGTTGCTCATAGTGTAGGTGTTCCTACAATTCCCGGTATTGAAGAAGCTGTAAAATCAGAGGATGATGCAAAAAAATTCGCTAACTTTTGTGGATATCCTGTAATTTTAAAAGCATCTGCAGGTGGCGGCGGAAGAGGAATGCGTATTGTATGGAGAGAAGAAGATTTAATAAGAGAATTTAATAGCGCTCAAAGCGAAGCAAAAAAAGCATTTGGAATTGATGATATATTTATTGAAAAATATTTAGAAAGACCAAAGCACATTGAAGTACAAGTTCTTGGAGATAATTATGGCAATATCGTGCACCTATATGAAAGGGATTGTTCAATTCAGAGAAGACATCAAAAAGTTGTTGAATTTACTCCTGCAATAAGTATTACCAAAGAACAAAGAGAAGAAATTTGTAATGATGCATTGAAAATTGCAAGGTCAGTAAATTACAGAAGTGCTGGAACAGTTGAATTTCTTGTTGATAAAAAAGGCAATCATTATTTCATAGAAATGAATCCTAGAATTCAAGTTGAACATACAATTACAGAAATGGCAACAGGCATAGATATTGTTCAATCACAAATTCTTGTAGCACAAGGATATGGTTTAGATTCAGATGAAATAAATATAAAATCTCAAGACTCTGTAGAACACAGGGGATTTTCTATACAATGCAGAGTAACTACAGAGGATCCAGCTAATAATTTCGCACCAGATACAGGTAAAATAGATGTTTATAGAACTGGTTCAGGTTTTGGAATAAGACTTGATGGAGATAATGGATTTACAGGTGCTGTAATAAGCCCTTATTATGATAGTTTGCTTGTAAAAGTTACTTCTTGGGCTCGCAGTTTCCCAGATGCTATAAATAAATCTGCTAGAGCATTGAAAGAAGTTAAAATACTTGGTGTGAAAACTAATATAGGTTTTCTTTTAAATGTTTTAAACCATGAAACATTCAAAAAAGGACAATGCGACACAGGCTTTATTGCAGATAATCCTTCATTATTAAATGTTAGAGGTGGAGAAGACAAGGAATTAAAAGTACTTAATTATATAGGAAATATAGTTGTAAATGAAACTAAAGGAACAAAACAGCAATTTGATGTTCCAAGAGTTCCTCATTTTGAAAGTGAAATAAAACCTGGATTAAAACAAATGTTAGATGAAAAGGGACCTAAGGAAGTATCTAATTGGGTTTTAAACCAGAAAAAACTTTTACTTACAGATACTACAATGAGAGATGCTCATCAATCATTAATGGCTACACGTGTCAGAACTATTGATATGGAAAAAATAGCTCCAGCCATGGCTCATTTAGCAAATGATTTATTTTCAGTAGAAATGTGGGGTGGTGCTACTTATGATGTTGCTTACAGATTTTTAAAAGAAGATCCATGGGAAAGATTGAAAGTTCTCAGAGAAAAAATGCCAAACATATTATTCCAAATGTTATTTAGAGGTGCAAATGCAGTAGGATATAAAAATTATCCTGACAATGTAATAAGAAAATTTATAAAAACATCTGCAAAAGCTGGTATAGATGTATATCGTATATTTGATTCATTAAACTGGGTTGATGGAATGGAAGTAGCAATAGATGAAGTTTTAAATCAAAATAAAATAGCTGAAGCAAGCATTTGCTATACTGGAGACATATTAGATGAAACTAGAGATAAATATTCTCTTAAATATTATGTCGATTTAGCTAAGAAACTTGAAAAAAGAGGAGCTCACATTCTTGCAATAAAAGACATGTCTGCACTTTTGAAACCAATGGCTGCAGACAAGCTTGTTAGAGCTTTGAAAAATGAATTAACAATACCTGTACATTTGCATACTCATGACACAAGCGGAAATGGTGTTGTAACAGTGTATTCTGCAGCTAATGCGGGTGTTGATATAGTAGATACAGCTTTTAACTCAATGGCTGGATTAACAAGTCAACCGCCACTTAACTCTGTAGTTGCTGCTTTAAATAATTCTGAAAGAGATACTATGTTATCTTTAGATAATATGCAACAAATTTCTGATTATTGGGAAGCAGTAAGACCTGTATATAATAAATTTGAATCAGGTTTGAAAACAGGAACAGCAGAAATTTATAAATATGAAATACCAGGTGGTCAATATTCTAATTTAAAACCTCAAGTTGAAAGTTTTGGACTTGGTCATAGATTTGAAGAAGTAAAAGAAATGTTTAAAACTGTAAATGATATGTTAGGAGATATTGTTAAAGTTACACCTTCTTCTAAAGCAGTTGGCGATATGGCAATATTTATGGTTCAAAATGATTTAAACAAAATAAATATTTATAATAAGGCTAAAGATATGGACTTCCCAGATTCTATAGTATCATATTTTGAAGGTATGATGGGACAACCAGAAGGTGGCTTCCCAGAAGACTTAAGTAAACTTGTGTTAAAGGGAAAGGAACCAATTAAATGCAGACCAGGTGAATTGTTGCCGTCTGAAGATTTTGAAGAAATTAAGAAAACACTAAAAGAAAAGTATGGTGTAGAAGGAACTGATAAAGAAGCTTTAAGCTATGCATTGTATCCTAAGGTTTTTGAAGATTATCTCAAAAATATTGAAACAGATGGAAACTTAAGACTCATGGGCAGTGATATATTCTTCCATGGATTAGAAGAAGGGGAAACTTGCGAAGTTAAAATAGCAGAAGGTAAAAAACTTGTTATTAAACTTGTTGAAGTAAGAAAATCAAAGGATGATGGTACAAAAGATTTAGCATTTGAAGTAAATGGAAACAGAAGAATTGTTACTATAAAAGATAAAAATGCAGTAAATCAAAAGAATGTATCAGCAGAAAAAGTTATGGCTGATTCAGGCAATCAATATGAAATTGGTGCTAACATACCTGGAAATGTATTTAAAATCCTTGTAAAAGAAGGGGATAAAGTTGAAGCAGGACAGCCTATAGCAGTATTAGAGGCTATGAAGATGGAAACTAATGTACTTGCACCATTAGCAGGAACAGTAAATAAAATACATGTTAAAGAAGGTCAAAGAGTAGTAGCAGGAGAATTAGTAGCTGAATTAGAATAAATATATAAATAACAATATTTACAGCATTCAAGGGTTGAATGCTGTATTTTTATATTTTAGTAACTTTCTATGTTAAATATTTTATTTTCTTTATAATTTATAAAGTTAATATATTCATAAAATGAATTTATATGGTATAATTATTTAAATATAAAATAGCAGGTGATTACATGATACGAATTGCAGTATGTGATGATGATAATATTCTTTGTTTACAATTAGAAAGTATGTTGCTTGAAATAAGTAAAAATATTTCTGAAGAAATAGAAGTTGAAACATTTTTTTCAGGAGAAGAATTGTGCAGATTTTTAACAGAAAAAAATTATTTTGATATTTTATTTTTAGATATAGAACTTATTAAATTAAATGGAGTAGAAGTGGGCAAAATTATTCGCGAAGAAATGAATAATGAAACAACACAAATAGTTTACATTTCAGCTAAAGAAAGCTATGCTATGGATCTTTTCCAAGTAAGGCCACTGCATTTTCTTATAAAGCCAATACAAAAAGATGTATTAGAGGAAGTTGTTAATAAAGCATTAAAGTTAATAGTTAAAAATAATCAATATTTTGAATATAAGAATGGTATTACAAATTACATAGTACCTTTTAAAGATATAATTTATTTTGAAAGTGACGGAAGGAAAGTTAATATAATTTTAAATGATGAAATACAAAATTTTTATGGAAAATTGTCAGAAGTTGAAAAACAGCTTAATGAACAAGACTTTATACTCATTCATAAATCATTTTTAGTAAATTATGACCATGTTGTAGAATATCAATATGAATATGTAAAGATGTCAAACAACAAAGTTTTGTCTATAAGTCAAAATAACAGGAAAATAGTTCGCGAGAAGCTTTTGCATCGCAAACAGAGGAAAAAACAATGTCAAACAATATTTTAATTGTTTATTTAATTTCAAGTGCATTTAGTACATATACAACTTATAAATTTATGTGCATATTTTTCGAGCGCAATGAAATAAATAGAAAAATTGAGATCGTATCATATATTTTGTATTATATTTTTATGAGTTTAATTTTCATAATATTTAATTATCCGATTTTAAATTTAATTACAAATATAATTATATTTTTTTTATTAACTTTAAATTATCCTGCCACATTAAAATTAAGGCTGACTGCTACTGTGTTAATATATGTTATATTGGCTATTGTTGAATGTTTTGCTGTAGTAGCTGTAAAATTATTAAAATTAAATAGTTTAGTACCACATAGTGATTTAGAAATTATATCAATATTAGTAAGTTCTAAAATTTTTTCATACATTATAGTGCTTGCACTAGCAAATTTTAAAATGGTTAAAAACAGCATAAATGTAACTACTTTTCATTGGATTTCCATATTAATGATTCCTATAGGTACTTTGGTGTCAACTATCATGTTAATTTCAGAAAGTAATGAAAACAATTTGTTAATAATAATAAATAGTATTATTATTATGTTTTTTATTAATATTTTTGTTTTTTATTTGTATGATCAATTGATGAAAACATATCATGATAAAATGGAAAAGGAACTGTTACAGCAACAAAACAATGCTTACAGCAAGCAATTTGAACTTATAAATCAATCACAAGAAAATATAAAAATGCTTAGGCATGATATTAAAAATCACATGACATCTTTGCAAGCATTAATTAAGGCAAATGATAATGAAAGGGCATTAAACTATTTGAAAAATATTTATGATCATGGTAATTATTCAAATGAGTATGCCAAATCAGGAAATTCAGAAATAGACAGTATTTTAAATTATAAAATAAATGAAGCTTCTAAGCATGGAATAAAAGTAAATGTAAATTTAAATATCCCCGAAAAATTAAGCATACAACCTTTTGACTTAAGTGTTGTATTAGGTAATTTAATCGATAATTCCATAGAAGCAACTTTAAAATTAAGCGAAGACAAAACGATAAATGTTTCTATTGAATATGAAAGGAATGTTTTATATATAAGTATATCAAATCCATATGATGGCAAATTGTTATATAAAAACAGCAAATTAAAAACAACTCACCATGACAAAGAAAATCATGGAATAGGGTTAAACAGTGTAAAAAAATCAATTGATAAATATAATGGTGTTTTAGATATCCACTATACAGATAAAATTTTTTATGCAGATGTACTTATTTATAATAATAAAGAAGCGATTACCATAAATTAGTAATTGCTTCTTTAGCTTTTATTATACTACATTTCAATATTCATAGCAATTGTATCAATTAATTCTTCAGTGTTTACCCATTTTTTATTTTCAACTGTAGACATTTCAAATAAATCTTTTGTCACTATTCCACTGTTAATTGTATTTATACAAGCCTTTTCTAAATTATTAGAGAAGTTTATAAGTTCTTTATTAGAATCTATTTCTCCACGCTTTCTAAGAGCACCAGTCCAGGCAAAAATAATAGCTATAGGATTTGTAGATGTTTTTTCTCCTTTTAAATGTTTGTAATAATGTCTTGTTACTGTTCCATGTGCTGCTTCATATTCATAAGCTCCATCAGGAGACATTAAAAATGAAGTCATAAGGGCTAAACTTCCAAATCCAGTGGCAACCATATCACTCATTACGTCGCCATCATAGTTTTTACATGCCCAAATCATTCCGCCTTCTGACTTTATAACTCTTGAAACTGCATCATCAATTAATGTATAAGTATAGCTGATACCTAATTTTTGAAATTGTTCTTTGTACTTATTATTATATAAATCATTAAATATATCTTTGAATTTATAATCATATGTTTTAACAACTGTATCTTTTGTTGAAAATAATAAATCAGATTTTTCACTTATTGCATGCCTAAAGCATGTTTCAGCAAAGTGTTCAATAGATGAATCCAAATTATATTCACCCATAATAATACCTTTTTCTTTAAAGTTAAAGATTGTAGTTCTAGTTTCATTACCATTTTTATCAGTTAAAACTATTTCAGCTTTTGTATTTTCTCCAACTTCTAAACTTGTTGAAGCATATATGTCACCATAAGAATGCCTTGCTATAGTTATTGGTTTTTTCCATGTAGGTATTATTGGATTTAATGTTTCTAATGTTATTGGTTTCCTAAAAACAGTACCATCTAAAATTTTTCTAATAGTTCCATTTGGACTTTTGGATACAGTTTTTAAATTGTATTCAATTTTTCTATCGTTATTAGATGTTATAGTAGCACATTTTACACCAACTCCATTTTTTTTAATGGCATTTGCAGCATCTATAGTAACTTGGTCATCAGTATTATCACGATTGTTTAAGTGTAAATCATAGTACTCTGTTTTTAAATCAACATATGGTACAATTAGTTTTTCTTTGACCCATGCCCATATAATTCTTGTCATTTCATCTCCATCTAGTTCTACAATGGGATTGCTCATTTTAATTTTTTCCATATTGCCTCCTATTATTTATTTTTAGCTTTCAATATATTTACAAATCCGCCTTCTTTAATTGCATCTAGATCTTCTTGAAATAAAGGAGTATTTAAATAAAGTGTTAATTGCTTAGTTTTATTAATAATTTTTACTTTTTCACCTGATTTCAAGTTAGTTGTTTCAACTTCTAAAATATCCCCTTTATCTATAGATTCATAATCTTCACTATTATTAAATATTAAAGGCAAAATACCCCAGTTGACTAAATTAGCAAGATGAAGTCTTGCAAAACTCTTAGCTAAAATCACATTAATGCCTAAATATCTTGGTATAATTGCAGCTTGTTCTCTACTAGAACCTTGACCATAATTTTGTCCTGCTACTAAAATTGAACTTTTAGCTTTCATTGCTCTATCATAAAAAGTTTCATCTATTAACCTGAAAGAATGTTTAGAAATTTCAGGTATGTTAGATCTTATGGGAAGATAAAGAGCACCTGCTGGGCATATGTGATCTGTTGTAATATCATCTTCTAATTTAAGTATAACTTCTCTTGTGATTTTATCTTCCATACTTGAAAATTCAGGTATGGGTTTAATATTTGGACCTTTTCTAACAGTTTGTTCTTGATTGTTTTCAGGTAAAATAAAAATACTCTTATCATCAATAAATTTTTCTGGAATTTCAAAATGCATTGGAGTTTTTCCTAAAGTTCTAGGGTCAGTAATAACTCCATAAATTGCAGAAGCTGCTGCTGTTTCAGGTGCTACTAAATATACTTGGTCGGACGAAGTTCCTGATCTGCCTTTGAAATTTCTAGGAGTAGTTCTAAGAGATACACCATCAGTTTCTGGAGCAAATCCGCAGCCATTGCAGCCGCCACACATAGGTTCAAACATTCTTGCTCCTGTTGCAATTATTTTATCGTAATCGCCACTTGCAATGCTTTCTCTCACAACAGTTCTTGTGGATGGATATATACCTAATTCTACATTTTTGTGTATAACTTCACCATCAAGGATATTTGCAACATTCATTATGTCTTGAACAGATGTATTTGTACAGCTTCCTATCATTACTTGATCTATTTTAAGACCAGCAACTTCTTTTACTTTAACAATTTTATCTGGTTTAGAAGGAAGTGCTATGAGAGGTTCTAATTCGCTTAAATTAATTTCTATTACATCATCGTATAATGCATCTTCATCTGCATATAAAGGTATGAAGTCTTTTTCACGATCAAATGCCTTAAGCCATTTTCTAGTATTTTCATCACTAGGGAACATGGAAGTTGTAGCACCAGTTTCAGCTCCCATATTAGTTATTGTGGATCGTTCAGATACATTTAATGTTTTTACACCTTCTCCACTATATTCAAATACTTTTCCGACGCCTCCTTTTACTGATACAATCCTTAAAAGTTCCAATATAATATTTTTAGCAGATACAAAAGGCTGAAGTCTGCCTGTTAAATTTACTTTAACAATTTTAGGCATAGTCAAATAAAATGGTTCACCTGCTATTGCCATTGCATTATCAAAACCGCCAACACCTACTGCAAATGAGCCAACGCCTCCTGCTGCAACTGTATGGGAATCCCCACCTATTAAAACTTTCCAAGGTGCTGCAAAATGTTCTAAATGCAAATGATGACAAATACCATTTCCGCTCCTAGCTGTTATAATACCAAGCCTTGAAGTCATATCTAATATAAAATTGTGGTCATCAGCATTTTTATAATCGGACTGCAGCATATTATGGTCTATATATTGAACTGCTAAATCAATTTTCTTTTGCTTTAAACCTATGGCTTCAAGCACTAAATATGACATAATTCCATTCAAATCATGTGAAAGACTTTGGTCTACTTTTATACCAATTCTGCTTCCTTTTTTTAATTCTCCTGTCATTAAAGATTTGCTTAAAATCTTTTCTGTCATTGTTTGTCCCATTTTATATCTCCTTTGCTGCAATTAAATATATTTATAAAAATTTTTAAGCGTTAAGATTTTTCTTGTTATAATTAATCAATGAACCACTAGTTAAAATATCTATTTCATCATCAGTTAATGTGCCTAATGAAAGTGATATTTCTTTTGGAGATTCTCCTAAAACATAAGCCTTAATAGAAACATTTTTATTAATAATTGATTTCTTTATATCAGGAATAAAAATGAAGTCATCTTTATTAACTAAATTTTCATTTTCTATTAAAAACGGAATAATTCCCCAATTTAATAAATTGGATCTATATCTTTTAGTTGCGTATTCTTTTGCAATATTAGCCCATGTTCCTAATACCCTTTGACATGATGCAGCTTGTTCTCTAGCAGAACCATCACCTGGTTTAGTAGCATAAATAGAACTTCCAATTCCTATTTCCATTGGATTAAAGTCTTTATAACCTTCAATTTTTTTAATGTTTTCATAAGCTGTTTTTAATTCATCAAATTCATCTAAGTTATTTTCACCATTTTCTCTAGCTAATTCATATTCATGAATTTTTTTAGCATTTGGCACATAACTCGGATCTTTTCTGCTCAATGTAAATTCAGCAAGTTTTATTGGATTCGACCTATATGATGATGTTTCTCCAGATGGTATAATCTCATCAGTTGTTGTTACTGAATCTGTAATGTGAGTAATAACTTTAATTAAAAGATCATCAGTCATTTCAGGCATTTCTGGCCAAGGTTTAATATTAGGGCCAAATATCAATTCTGTTGAAGTATCTTCCTTACCCCAACAATCAAGTACTCTTTTATCATAAATTGATTTATCAAAGTAATATGATTTTTTAGAATAATCCACATCAATTTCATCTGCACCAGTTAAAACTCCACTATTTATGGCTGTTGCTGCAATTGATCTGGCATCCATTAAAGCTACCATAGAAATTTGTCCGTCTGTTGGTTTAGAGCCATCTCTATTAGGGAAGTTTCTAGTGGCGTGTCTAATTGAAAGCTCGTTGTTTGCAGGCGTATCTCCAGCACCAAAACACGGACCACAAAACGCAGGTTTAATAAGAACTCCAGTTGACATTAAATCAGCTACAGTACCATTTTTGACTAATTCCATATAAATTGGCTGGCTTCCTGGATAAACACTCATAGAAAATGTATCATTACCAATAGATTTGCCTCTCATAATATCAGCAGCAGCAACAATATTGTCAAAAGTTCCACCAGAGCATCCAACTATAACACCTTGATCAACATGTATATTTCCATTTCTTATTTTGCTCATCAAATCCACTTTAACATCATTTGAATCAAAAGTTTTTAAGCTGTCTCTTTCGATTATATCAAATATATCTTTTGGATTTTTCTTTAATTCTTCTATTGTGAAAACATTGCTCGGATGGAATGGAAGTGCAATAGAAGGCTTTATTTTTGATAAATCAACTTCCACCAAACCATCATACATAGCTATATCTTCTGGTATTAATTTGCTGTAATCTTTAGATCTGCCATGAATTTCATAGTATTCCTTAACTTTGTCATCAGTTTCCCATATTGAACTCCAGCAAGTAGTTTCAGTTGTCATAACATCAATACCATTTCTAAATTCAACAGGTAAATATTCAATTCCATCTCCTATAAATTCCATAACTTTATTCTTAACAAAGTTACTTTTATAAACTGCTTTAATTATATTTAAAGCAACGTCTTGTGGACCGACACCAGGATTTGGTTTGCCTTTTAAATAGACAGCTACAACATTTGGAAGCTTTAAGTCATAAGTTTGACCAAGAAGCTGTTTAGCTAATTCTCCGCCACCTTCTCCAACGGCCATAGTACCAAGTGCCCCATACCTTGTATGACTATCTGAGCCTAAAATCATATTTCCGCATTTTGCCATCATTTCTCTATTATAAGAATGAATTACTGCTAAATTTGGTGGTACATATGTTCCTCCGAATTTTTTAGCAGCAGATAAGGCAAATTTGTGGTCATCTTCGTTAATTGTTCCACCGACAGCACATAAGCTATTGTGACAGTTTGTCATTATGTATGGTATTGGAAACTTTGTCATTCCACTAGCCCTTGCTGTTTGAATAATTCCAACATATGTAATATCATGGGCTGTTATTGAATCAAATTTTAATTTTAAGTTATTAAAGTCTTCGGAATGATTGTGGTTCTTTATAATACTATAAGCAATTGTACCTTTTCTTGCTTCATCTGCATAAAAATTCTTACCTTCTTTATTCATTACCACAGCAGAATAATCTTCATTTTGAGATATGATTTCTCTTCCTCTTAAAACGAGGACATCGTTATTAATAATATTAATCAAGTGCTTTTCCTCCGTTTATAAATTGTTGACATATAATATTGTAAGTGTATAATATTATTACGATATAGTCTAATATATATTTTATTATATATCCCATAGGAAGTTCCTATAAGTAGGAGGATTGAATTATGAATGATAGAGAATTAACATATTTTAAAACAATTGCAGAAACTAAAAGTATATCAAAAGCAGCAAAAAAACTTTTTATTGCACAACCTTCCTTAAGTCAAGCTATACAAAAAATTGAAGAAAGCCTAGGTATTAAACTCTTCAGTAGAACATATGACGGTATGACATTAACACTAGCTGGAGAAAAGTATTATATTGCTGCAACAGAAATTTTAAATATCTACAATGATTTTCAAAATGAAGTTACATATATTAATGATTTGAAAAGAGGTAGAATTAATATAGGTATAACAGGTTTTATGGGAACTTATTTACTTCCAGAGCTAATTCCTAGATTTACAAAAGATTTTCCCAATATCGAAATATATGTAAGTGAAATGGATTCAACTTTAATAGAGCAATCGTTATCAGATGGAACTATTGATTTTGCTATAATGCATAATCATCCTTTAAAAGAAAATAAATCAATTAGTCATGATGTATTATACAGAGATCCATTTTTATTAGTAACAAAGAAAGACCATCCATTATCTAAATTTAGCCATACTGATGGGAACAATTTATATCCTTCAATTGATATAAGTTTGTTTAAGGATGAAAAATTCATCCTATTAGATAAAAATAAAAGAATCAGACAAGTAAGCGATATTATATTTAATATAGAAGGAATTAACCCTACAATCTCTTTAACATTAAAAAATTATGAAAGTGCAAGAAGAATAGCTAGCACAGGCTTTGGAGTAACATTAATTCCAATGCAATATATCAAAATTTTTGAAGGTAAATATGATGCAGATTACTATTTAATTAATAATAATAAATATGCCTTTTGGGATACATGTATTGCAACTAATCCAAACACTTACTTATCAAAAGCTGCAAAAGTTTTTATTGAATTGATAAAAAAATATTTTAACACAGAACAACCAATATAATCTACATCCTATAGATGATATAGGATATAGGTATTTGTTTATATGCAAAAACTTCTATATAATTATATACAATTGTATAGAAGTTTTTTTATACAAAAAAATTAAATGATAAAAAATGAGGAGGTATGGTATATGTATATGACAAAATACCCTTGTGTTTATATGCGGGGAGGGACAAGCAAAGCTATAATTTTTCATAAGAAAGATCTTCCAAAAGACAGAAGCCTTTGGAAATCTATATTTTTAAAAGTTATGGGAACTCCTGATGTCAAACAAATTGATGGTATGGGAGGAACTGTGTCGTCGACAAGTAAAATTGCGGTTATTTCACCTTCAGAAAAAGAAAATGTTGATGTAGATTATGAATTCTTCCAAGTTGATATCGTAATTCCTAGAGTTGATACATCAGCAAATTGCGGAAATATTTCTTCAGCAGTAGGACCTTTTGCCATAGATGAAGGATTAGTAAAAGCTGTTGAACCTATAACAATTGTTCGAGTGTTAAATACAAACACTAATAAAATTATTGAAGAACATGTAAGAGTTGAAAATGGCAAAGCAATGGTTTATGGTGATGAGATTATAAAGGGAGTTCCTGGTACAGGTTCAAGGATAGATATGTATTTTGAAAATCCTGGAGGAGCAGTTACCGGAAAATTATTTCCTACAGGAAATAAAAAAGATATTTTTGATATTGAAGACTATGGAAAAATAGAAGTAACTGTAATTGATTGTGCAAATCCTGTGGTTTTTATAAAAGCAGATGATTTAAGTATAAAAGGTACAGAGCTTGTGGAACTAAATAACAATAAAAAAGTTATGGAACACATTGAACGCATAAGATGCATGGTTGCAGAAAAAGTTGGTTTCGTTAAACAATGGCAAGATGCAAGAACACAGTCAACTTCAGTGCCAAAAGTTTCTATTATTTCAAAACCACAAAATTATATTGATATGGATGGAAATGAAGTAAAAGAAAATTGTATGGATATATGTTGTAGAGCTATATCAGTTGGAAGTGTTCATAAGGCATATCCTATGACTGTTGCCATAGCAACTGGAGCAGCAGTGAGGTTAAATGGTACTATAGTTAACGAATTAATAAACCAACTTGAAGGCAAAGATATCATAAGAATTGGTCATTCTAGCGGAGTTACAAATGTTGACATTAAAATGAAAGACTCAGAAATTATTAAAGGTGGAGTTACAAGAACAGCTAGAAGAATAATGGAAGGTTATATTTATATAAGAGATTAATTAGATAATATTTCATTATATAAAATCTAATAATATCTAAAAATATAGGAGGCAATGATGTACAGAGAATCGTTCACTATACCATGCTCAATAATAAGGGGCGGAACAAGCAAAGGAGTTTTTTTCTTAGAAAATGCTGTACCTCCTGAAGGAGAATTAAGGGATAAAGTGTTATTAAGCGCTTTAGGCAGTCCAGATGCAAGGCAAATTGATGGATTGGGCGGAGCTAATTCCTTAACAAGCAAAGTGTGTATAATTGGTCCTTCTAATAGAGATGATGCAGATGTCGATTATACATATGGTCAAGTAAGCCTTGATAAAAGCATGATTGACTGGGAAGGAAACTGTGGTAATTTAATTTCTGGAGTTGGCGTTTTTGCAATATCAAATAACCTTTTAAAGCCAGTTGAACCTATGACAACTGTAAGAATTTATAACACAAACAGCAATAAAATCATACATGTCACATATCCTGTTAAGGATGGATTAGCACTGTCAGAAGGTGAATACAGTATACCTGGAGTGCCAGGTACTGGAGCAAAATTAAAAGTAGAATTTTTTGATCCTTCAGGCTCTTTAACAAAAAAATTATTACCAACAGGAAATACGAAAGATTTAATTGATTTGGGAGATAAAGGCAAGTTTACTGTATCAATTGTTGATGCAGGCAATCCTGTTGTATTTTTAAATGCCAAATCTCTAGGACTAATAGGTACCGAACTTCCTATGGAAATTGAAAATTTCAAAGGAAAATTAGAGTTGTTGGAGGAAATTAGAAGTGTATGCGCTGAGTTAATTGGTATTGTTTCTGATAAAAGTTTAGCTTTGTCAAAAAGTCCAGCATATCCTAAAATTTGCTTTGTAACTGATTCTAAAGACTATGTAAATTCAAATGGCGATATTATTAAAAAAGAAGATGTGGATTTAGTAGCAAGAATGGCTTCTTTACAAAAAATGCATAAAACATTTGCTGTAACTGGAGCAATTTGCACAGGTGCAGCATCTAAAATAAAGGGGACTGTAGTAAATGACATTATCAGTAAAAGAGCTATGGCTTCTGATACTTTAATATTAGGGCAACCTTATGGTCCAATGGAAGTAACAATAGAAATGGCTGATGGCATAATTTTAAAAGAAGGTATATTTAGAACAGCACGTAAAATATTGGATGGAAATGTCTATATTCCATATTCTAAAGTTAAATAGTAATAGGCGACAATTTAATGAATTTAGCTATAGGATTTACCTATGGGTTGTATAATTTATTTATATTTGCATATTTAAAAAAGGTATACTATAATTGTATACAAAGATTGTATGCAATTTATTATTTATTTATATTAATATTTATTAAATCTTTGTACAACCTAAAACGTTAACATTTTAATGAATTTTATATTAAATAAATTAATAATGTAGGTGGACTATGAATGAGTTAGAGCAATTATCAAAATTTATTGTTGAATTAAATTTAAACAAAGTGCCTAAGGAAGTAATAGAAACAACAAAACTCTGTGTATTGGATTCCTTTGCAGTTGCAGTCGGTGCATCTAAAGATGAGTTGATTGAAAATATTATTAATGATTATAAATCTATATATTTTGTAAACAATGAAAACGATGTACATGTTTGGGGACATAATATAAAACTACCAGTTGTGCAAGCTGCTTTTTTAAATTCTTTAATGGGTCACAGATTAGAGCTTGATGATGTACATACAAATTCAAAAACACATATTGGTACTGTTGTAGTCCCAACAGCAATTTGCTTAGCACAATATCTTAATTCAACAAATGCAGAATTCTTAGAATCTGTTATTTGCGGATATGAAACGATGTCTAGAATAGGTATGGGCTTTGGCGTATCTAGTCATCGCAATAAGGGTTGGCATGTAACTTCAACTGCTGGAACTTTTGGAGCAGCAGCTGTAGCTGCAAAATTATTTAAATTAGATGAAACTAAAACTACACATGCTTTGGGAATGGCTGGTACTCAATCTTTTGGATTGTGGGCATTTTTAGAAGACAGTGCAAGTTCTAAGATATTACATCCAGCTAGAGCAGCATCAAGTGGTATAGAAGCAGCAATACTTGCTAAAGCAGGAATGACAGGTCCAAAGAGTATACTAGATGCAAAGGATGGAAGTCTTTTTAAAGCAATGTCTGATAATTATGACTTATCTTTAGTAACAAAAGATTTAGGTGCAGTTTATGAAATATTAAATTTAGACAATAAACCGTATCCATGCTGCAGAAGTACTCATTGTGCAATAGATTCAGCTTTATATTTAAAAAATAACTATAGAATAGATATTGATTTAATCAAAGAAATTAAAGTTGATACTTATTTAGTGGGATATAAACAATGTGGTCTGACAGAAGGTAGCAAAAATCCAAAAACACCGACAGAAGCAAAATTTTCTACACCATATACTGTTGCAGCTGCTCTTGTAGACGGACAAGTTACTTTAGAACATTTTAAAGAAGAAAATATTAAAAATAGTAAAATACAAATGTTATTAAATAAAGTAATGGTCAGAGCAAATGAAGAGTTTACAAATAGATACCCAGAACATTGGGGCTGTAAAACTAAAATAATTATGGTAAATGATACAGAGTTTACAGTTGAAATAAAAGACGCATTAGGGAGTGTATATAATCCGGTATCAAAGAATGAAATAGAAAGAAAAGTAATTCCGCTATTAGGCGTTGCATACAAAGAAAAGGATGTTATAGACAAAATACTTAATATTGAAAATAACCAAAATTTATCTTTTGATAATTTCATGAAATAAATTAAAATAAAATAATTTATATTATATACCTAAATTTAAAAAGTATAGGAGGAACAAATTGAAAGATATTGTAGTTCCATATGGTAAAGGTTTTCAAACGGCTAATATACAGGATGATATAAATGTTGAAACTATTGATTATCCTGAAGAAAACGTTACAGAAGATGATGCTTTAATGATTAAAAATGCAATGGATAATCCTATTTGCACCAATAAACTTGAAGATATGGTAAATGATGATGATAAAATTCTTATTGTTGTAAATGACCATACAAGACCTGGTCCTAATAAGCTTATTGTAAGGGAGATTATAAATAGATTATTAAATAGGGGTATAAACCCTACTCAAATAAAGTTCATTATTGCTACAGGCAGTCACAGAATGCCTACTGATGAAGAATTGCAGCTGATCCTTGGAAGTGACATAATAGAAAAATTTGAAGTTTTACCTCATCAATGTAAAGATGAAGATAGTTTAGTATATTTAGGGGAAACATTATACGATGTTCCTATATATGTAAATAAAGCTTTGGTGGAATGTACATTTTGTATTGTAACAGGACTAATAGCACCGCATCATTCCGCAGGATTTAGTGGAGGTAGGAAGAGTATTGTACCTGGCTTAGCAGGATTTAAAACTCTAAAAATTCATCATTCGCTTCCAATAAGACCATATGAACCAGCAATGGGAAATATATATGGGAATCCTTTTCATGAAGTAGCCCTAGATGTAGCAAAAAAAGTTAATATTAAATTCATGGTTAATGCAGTTCAAAATCCTCATAAGCAAAATATAGCTTTTGTTGCTGGGGATCTGGTCGAGGCACATAAAAAAGGAGTTGATATATGTAGAAATGTAAGTGAAATAGAAATAACTGAAAAAGCAGATATCGTGATTGCAAGTCCTGGCGGATACCCAAGAGACAGAAACCTCTATCAATCACAAAAGGCTTTATCAGTTGCTGAAATGCTTGGCAAACCTGATTGCACATTTATTCTTGTAGCTGAAAGCAAAGATGGTTATGGAGAAGGTGTATTAAAAGAGTGGTTAGGAGAAGCCAATAATCCTCAGGAGGTAGTGGATAGATTTAAAAAGGAAGGGTACGATGTAGGAAGCAATAAGGCTTTTATGTATGCAAGAGCAATGCTAAAAGGTCAGATAATTGTTGTTTCAGAGCACTTAATTAAAAGTGAGCTTGAAGAAATGATGCTAGGGTGGGCGCCAAGCCTTCAACAAGCGCTGGATGTTGCATTAAAGAAAAAAATTCCAAATAAGATTTTAATTTTGCCCAATGCAGTAAATATGATTCCTAAAATTATAAAGGAGATATAAATTATGAAAAATAAAGTTTTGTTAACAATTATGGCGTTAGTTTTAGTATTTTCAGTAGTAGGTTGCAGTAAAAAAGAAGCTGCGCCAGCAACTCCAGATACAGCGGCTGCACCTGCTGAACAAGCTGCTTTTAAATTTGAAAGACCAATTGAAATTGTAATACCTTTTGGACCTGGTAGCGGAACTGATACTACAATTAGAGCATGGGCTCCATTAATGGAAAAAGAATTAGGCGTAACTATTAATATTAACAACGTTGAAGGTGCAGGCGGAGTTAAAGGTGCTGAGTACCTTGCAAATCAACCTGCTGATGGTTATACATTCGCAATGTATACTCCATCTCATTTAATAGCAGCAGTAGATGGAACTACTAAATTTGATATATTAAATGATACAATGCCAGTAGCTAGATTGGTTCAAGACTCTAATATTATTTTAGCTGGAAAAGATACACCTTATAATAATTTTGAAGAATTAGTTGCTTATTGCAAAGCTAACCCAGATAAAAAACCTACATTGGGCATGATGTCCATAAATGGAATTGACGGTGCGTCTGCACAGCAATTATGTGATGCAGCAGGAATACAATTATCATTTATTCCTTTTGCAAGTGGTGCTGAAGCCAATGCAGCTATAATGGGTGGACATTGTGATATGGTTTTAACAAGTCCTTTTGATGGAAATGCATATTTGGAATCAGGAGATATGAAAGGTATTGTTTTGTTAGCTGAAAAAAGAGCATCTAATCTTCCAGATGTGCAATGTACTGGAGATTTGAAATTGGATGCATATATAGGACCTTGGAGAGGTATTGTTGCAATGAAAGGTACACCTCAAGAGGCTATAGATGCTTTAGAAGCAGCTGCAGTTAAAGTTAATGATCTGAAAGAATGGACTGAATGGAAAGAAACTGTAGGATTAAACGATAGACCAGGTTTTGCAAATCAACAAGATTTCAAAAAAATATGGACTGATTATTATGAAACTATGAAAGCACTTAGAAGCAAATAAAAAAATTAATCGTATGTAAATTATAACCTCCTTAGACATGTCATAAATTGTGTAAGCATCAAGGGAGGTTATGCTTATATATAATCTTTATCGCTAAATTATAAAAATAAATAAAAGGAGTGAATTTAATGGCTCAAGAATTATTGTTTAATGTAGGTTTAATAATATTTTTTATCTATTGCTTTTTCTATGTAGGCGCAACTGCCCCAGATCCAGTACAAGGCCAAATGGATGGAGCCCAGTGGCCACAGATTTTATTAGTGTTACTTGCTATATGCTTAGCTGCAAATATATATAAAATAATAAAGAATGGAAAAAATGGAGAAGGCTTTAAAATTAATTTAGATATTAAAAAAATTGTAACAAACAAATTTTTTAAAGGAAGCGTGGTATTACTTATTTATTCGCTTTCATTAGATTATTTAGGATTTATTTCGGGATCAATATTATTTTTCATGCTATACTCTAGATTACTTGGTCAAAAGAACATAATTAAGCTAATTTTATCTTCAGTAATCAGTGTGGTAATCTTATATGTATTATTCAATACTGTATTAGATATTATGCTTCCAAGAGGAACCGGTATTTTCAGAACTTTTGCTTTATTTGTAGAATCTATACTATAGGAGGCGTCAGAATGGAATTAATTAAATTAGGTATAGATGTAGTATTTGTACCAAGTACTCTTTTATTAATATTTTTTGGTACTGTAATCGGCGTTATATTTGGTGCCTTACCTGGAGTAAGCGCATCCATGGCAGTTGTATTAGGACTTACATTCACATATGGACTTGATCCTGTTACATCTATAGCATTTTTAGTTGCTGTATATTGTTCAGCTATAACAGGTGGAGGTATTACAGCAATTTTATTTAAGATACCAGGTACTCCTTCAAGTGCTCCAACCACATTTGATGGGCACCCAATGGCACAGAATGGCCAGCCAATGAAAGCTCTAAGTATTTCTTTAATTGTATCATCTATAGGCGGTATAGGTGCAGCAATATTGATGGTACTTATAACTCCTCAGCTTTCATCAGCAGCTTTGAAATTTGGACCTTCAGAATTATTTGCAATATCATTTATGGGCCTTTCAGTATTAACTGCATTAGATGAAGGTAATGTAATAAAAACATTGATTTCAGGATTAATGGGGCTTTGGCTTGCAACAATAGGAATGGATCCAATTGAAGGATTTGCGAGATTCACATGGGGAAACTCTACACTTCTTTCAGGAATAGAAATGATTCCAGTTATGATAGGTATGTTTGCTATAACTGAAGTTTTGAAAGAAACGAAAGACAGAAGCAAGTTAGAGAACATTAAAGAAGCTAAAGGTATAAAAGAAAAGGATGGCATTATTTCAGCAAAAGAATTGTGGCAAATGAGAGGTACTATTACTCGCTCTGGGTTAATAGGAACTATTGTTGGAATTCTTCCTGGAGCAGGTGCAACTATAGCAGCTTTTTTAAGTTATACAACAGAGGTAAAAGTTTCAAAACATCCTGAAAGATATGGCAAGGGTGAAGCAAGAGGAATTGCAGCATCTGAAACTGCAAATAATGCAGCAACTGGCGGTTCTATGGTTCCTTTACTTTCATTAGGTATACCAGGAGGTAATGCTGCTGCAATTATGATGTCAGCTCTTGTAATGAAGGGCGTACAAATGGGACCATTACTATTACAAAGACAACCGCAATACATGGGCGCTGTTTTTATATCAATGATGATTACTAACATAGTAATGGTATTCGTTTCCTTTGCTGTAGCAAAAGTTTTTAGCAAAATATTATCGATTCCATATAGCGTTTTAGGTACAGTTATAGTCTTATTAGCATGTATAGGAAGCTATGCTCTTTCAAGTAGTACAGGTGATGTTGTACTTATGATGATTGCAGGTATATTTGGATATTTCTTCTCTAAGTATGGTTTTAACAATCCTGCTTTAATATTAGGTCTGGTTCTCGGTGGTATGATTGAATCAAATTTAAGAAGGGCTATTATGCTTGATGCTGGCAATTTAACAGCTGTCTTTAGTAAGCCTATTACAGCGGTTATTCTGATAGTAAGCTTCATATCTTTAATATGGCCAGTTATTAAGATTTTCATAAATAAAAATAAAGCGAGTGTAAAATAAATCTTATAAATGAAATTAAATTTTTATATTCAATTATAAAATTAGCCCTTATTCTTTTTAATTGAATAGGGGTTGTTTTATAAAGCATATAAGAAAAAGGTAATAAATTGGCTTACTATATCTAAAAAAGGATCTATGCTATGTTGAATTTTTTGTTAACAATATTAATAGGAGTTTTTCTAGGATTTATTTTCTTGAAACTTAAAGTTCCAGGTGGAATGATGGTTGGAAGCATAGTATCAGTGGCTATATTTAATATTGCAACTGGTATGGCATACATGCCTAACTCAAGCAGAGTAGTGGCTCAAATAATTGCAGGTGCGTTTATAGGAGTAGGCTTAGAAAAAGGCGATTTAGTGAGACTTAAATATATTTTCAAGCCAGCCATGACATTATTAATAGGAATGTTAGTTTTAAATATAGTTTCAGGTCTTTTAATTTATTATAGCAGCCCATTAGATTTAATAACTTCTCTTATGTGTGCTATACCTGGAGGAATTAGCGATATTCCTATTATTAGTATAGATATGGGAGCTGACTCTTCAAAGGTAGCAATTATGCAGTTCATTAGATTAGTTTTTGGAATTGGTATTTTTCCATCTATGATATCAAAAACTTCTAAATTGAAATTTTTTAAACAAGAAGATAAACATGATATATATAAAAGGACTACAGATAGTAATAATAAAATTTCATACTTTTTATTAACGATAACTATTGCTTCGGTCTTTGGTACAATAGGCAAATTATCGGGAATACCTTCAGCAACTTTAGTATTTTCAATGATAAGTGTAATTGTTTTAAAACTAACGACGGGAAAAACATGCATGCCAAAATGGATGAGACGTTTTGCACAATTATTGGCTGGTTCATATATAGGCAGTAGTTTTGAAATGAATGATGTAATGGAAATGAGATTTCTTATAGCGCCGGTTATCATTTTACTTGTTGGATACTTTATTGCATGCTTCTTAATTGGATACATATTACATAAAAAATTCAATATTCCGATGAATGAGTCTATGTTAGCAGCAACACCGGCTGGTGCATCTGATATGGCATTGATATCAGCAGATATAGGCATAGAAAGTGCAGATGTTATAGTATTGCAGATAATAAGGATGGTAGCAGCTGTTTCAATATTCCCTCAAATTATAAGGCTTATAGTATCTGTTATAAATTAATAAAATAAATATAATTAAGTTTAAAGTATAAAGGAGCTGTCAATTGAACAAAAAAGAATATTGTAAATATATTTGCAACTTAGCTATAAAAGCACTTTTATATGAAGTATCTGCAACACCTAAACCGGGACTTGTTGATAGAAACAATTCTGGTTCTCATAAGGACATGGACTTTTTTACCTTTTTAGACAGCAGCATAGCTTTAATAGACTATTTTAATATTTGTACAGAATCAGGAATTACATTTAATGGCGATGATTATTCAGAACTTTTAAAACTTTTAAGACCAATTGGTTATCAAGCAGAAATAGATATGTTTAATGCTACAAATAAAGTTAACACCCATAAAGGATTAATATTTTCTTTAGGGATTATAACTGCTGCAGCTGGTGTTATTTACAATAAATCTGAAAATGCATATATATCAGTAGCAGAAATAACGAACATGGTAAAATTAATTGCTAAAGATATTACTATTGAGTTAAATGATTTTAAAAATAAAAAAAGCCTTACATATGGCGAAAAATTCTACAAAGAGTATGGAGTAAAAGGAATTAGAGGAGAAGTTGAAACTGGTTTTAGAACAGTTTTAATGTATTCTTTACCAATATTAAAGCAATCATTAGAAGAAGAAAAACATATAAACGATGTTTTAGTGCATGTTTTATTACATCTTATGGCTAATACAGAAGATAGCAACATATTAGGTAGACATAATTTAAAAACATTGCAGTACACAAAAGAAACGGCAAAAAAAGCTTTAAGCCTTGGTGGGTATTTTACACCAAAGGGTAAGACGTTTGTTGAAGAAATGGATAAATGTTTTATTGAGAAAAATATTAGTCCTGGTGGATCTGCAGATTTAATTGCAGTAACTCTTTTGCTATATTTTATAGAAAATGGTGATTTATTAAAAAATTATGTTTGGAGTTAAATAATGTATGGTGAAAACATAGAAATTAGAACAATAAGTTTAAATAGAATTTCTGAAAGACAAAAAGTTGATAGTTTTTTACAAAGCCAAGACCTTATTTTGGAAAAAGATGTTGATTATACAATAGCAATGTATAAAAATGATTTAATAATTGGGACAGGGTCGCTTTGTGGAAATGTTTTGAAATGCATTGCTATTGAACCTTTTTATCAAGGTGAGGGTTATTCAAATAAAATTATATCACATTTAATAAATGAACAATTTAATAGAGGAAACACACATCTTTTTATATTTACTAAACCTCAAAACAAAGAATTGTTTATGGATTTAGGATTTAAGGAAATAGCAAGCGTCGAAGGAAATGTTTCATTGCTTGAAAATGACCATAGAGGTATAGAAAATTATGTTAAAAGGCTAGAAACAGAAAAACGAGATGGTTCTGTTATATCAAGCATTGTTATGAATTGCAACCCATTTACTTTAGGTCATCAATATTTAATAGAAGAAGCTTCAATAAACAGTGATATTGTACATATATTTGCAGTTTGGGAAAATAGATCTGTATTTCCTAAAGAAGTTCGTTTCAAATTATTGAAGGAAGGTACAAAACATTTAAAAAATGTTTATGTACATAAGGGTGAAGATTATATTATTTCTAATTCAACTTTTCCTTCCTATTTTATAAAAGAAAAAAATTCTATTGTTAAAATTCATGCTATGTTAGATATACAAATATTTGGAAAGTTTATTGCACCATCATTAGGTATAAATAGAAGATATGTTGGTGAGGAGCCAAACGATCCGGTTACGAATGAATATAATCTTACTATGAAAGAAATATTGCCACATTATAATATTAAAGTTGTTGAAATTCCAAGAATTAAAATAAATGACTCAGTAATAAGTGCGTCTAAGGTTAGAGAAGCAATTAAAAATGAAGAAATAGAATTATTAAGACAATTAGTACCTTCAACAACATACGAATATTTAATATCAGAAGAAGCTAAGACGATAATTGAAAAAATTAGAAGTAGCAATAAATAATTGGGAAGAAGGAGGTATACAAATGGAGATTAAAAAAATTGGAGTTGCAGGAACTGTTGAATCAAGTGACATCAATATCGTAATTGAACCATCAGATCAGCTAGGTATAGAAATATATCTACAAAGTGCAGTCATGAAACAATTTGGTAGACAAATAAAAAATGTTATTGAAGAAACATTAAGGAATGAGGGCGTGGAGAACGCTATAGTAAGGGCTATTGACAAGGGTGCAATAGATTTTGTAATTAAAGCAAGAACTCTAACAGCATTATATAGAGCTTTAGAGTCAAATGATTATTCTTGGGGAGAGTGATATAAATGGTAAAATTGCGTAGAACTATGATGTATGTTACAGGTAATAATCCAGCAAATGTAATGGATGCACATTTATATGGGTCAGACTCAATTATGTTTGATTTAGAAGATTCTGTTTCAATAAAAGAGAAGGATTCTGCTAGAATTTTAGTTTACAATGCATTGAAGACTATGGATTATGGCGAAGTAGAAACAGTTGTTAGAATAAATGGTCTTGATACTCCATTTGGCAGAGCTGATTTAGAAGCAATGGTTAGAGCTAAACCAGATATTATAAGGTTGCCAAAAGCAGAAAAAGCAGAAGATGTTATGGAAGTTGATAATATTATAACTGAAATAGAAATAAAGATTGGTATGGAAGTAGGCACTACTAAGATGATGGCAGCTATTGAGAGCCCATTAGGAGTAATTAATGCTTATGATATTGCAAAAGCCAGCAAAAGGTTAGTTGCAATTGCAATTGGAGCTGAAGACTTTGTAACAAATATGAAAACCACAAGATCTCCAGAAGGAATTGAATTATTAGTAGCAAGAAGTCAATTAGTTTTAGCCGCTAGAGCAGCTGGAATTTATGCATTAGACACTGTTTATTCAAATTTAAAAAATGATGAAGGTTTTATTGATGAAGTAAAATTAATAAAACAATTAGGTTTTGATGGCAAATCAGTAATTCACCCTAGACAAATAGGTCTTACACATAAAATTTATACTCCTACAGAAAAAGAAATAAAAAATGCTATAAGAGTGGTAGATGCAATTAAAGAAGCAGAAGAAAAAGGTTCAGGAGTTATAGCTTTAGATGGAAAAATGATTGATGGACCAATTGTTGATAGAGCTTATAGAGTGTTGGAATTAGCAAAAGCTGCAGGAGTATATAAGGAGGATGAACAAAATGTCTAAAAATGGAGTAGGAAGAGAAATCCCAAATTACATTGAAGGAATTGGTCACCTTAAACCTTATGAAAAACCTTTCAGCGTAATTCCTAATGGAAATAAAGCAGGTGCTAAATTAAAAAGACCTTTACCTCATGCAAGTAAAATGGTAGAATCAATTGAAGAAGTTATAATAGCAACAGGCCTTAGAGATGGTATGACAATATCTTTCCATCATCATTTTAGGAATGGTGATTATATAGTTAATATGGTTATGAATGTTATTGCTAAATTAGGAATTAAAAATTTACGAATAGCGCCAAGCTCATTAAGTACTTGTCATAGCTCTTTAATTGATCACATTAAAAATGGAATAATAACTGGAATTGAAACAAGTGGAATTAGAGAGCCTTTAGGAACAGCAATTTCTCAAGGTATAATGAATAAACCTGTAATTATAAGATCTCATGGCGGTAGAGCTAGAGCCATAGAATCAGGTCAGTTAAAAATTGATGTAGCATTTTTAGGAGTGCCAGCATGTGATGATTATGGAAATGCTAATGGATTTTCTGGCAAATCAGCTTGCGGCTCACTAGGGTATGCTAAAGTTGATGCAAAGTATGCAGATCAAGTCGTACTTATCACAGACAATTTAGTTGAATATCCATGTTTGCCTGCTAGCATTGATCAAAGTCAGGTTGATTATGTAGTAAAAGTTGAATCTATAGGAGACCCTAAAGGAATAGTTTCAGGTGCAATAAGAAATACAACTAATCCAAAAGATTTATTGATCGCTGAAAATGCAGTAAAATCAATATTAGCTTCTGGATATTTTAAAGAAGGTTTTTCATATCAAACAGGAGCTGCAGGTGCTTCTTTGGCTGTAACTGCTTTATTGAGAGAAAAAATGATAGAGCAAAATATTAAAGGAAGTTTTGGACTTGGTGGTATTACAGCACAATTAGTTCAACTTTTAGAAGAAGGGCTGATGAAAGGGTTATATGATACCCAGAGTTTTGATTTAGTAGCAGCTGAATCTTTAGGAAGAAATACAAACCATATTGAAGTTGATGCTGGATTTTATGCTAATCCTCATAATTCAGGTTGTGCTGTTAATAAATTAGATATAGTAATGCTAGGTGCACTAGAAATTGATACAGATTTTAATGTAAATGTTATTTCAAAATCTGATGGAGTAATCAGCCAAGCTGCTGGAGGTCACCCTGATACAGCAGCTGGAGCAAATATGTCCGTAATTTTAGCTCCTCTTATTAGAAGTAGAATTCCAATAATTGTTGATAAAGTTACAACAGTTGTTACACCTGGAGAAACTATTGATGTGGTGGTAACTGATTACGGCATAGCTGTAAATCCATTGAGACAAGATTTAATTGATAAATTTAAAAAAGCTAATATAAAGCTGTATACTATAAATGAATTGCAAGAAATCGCTGAAAAATTGACTGGAAAACCAGACAAGATTGAGTTTGATGATAAAATTGTTGGAATTGTAGAATACAGAGATGGTACAGTAATTGATGTAATAAAAAAAATAAAAAATAGTAATTAGATTATTTATAAACCAGTAAATTTGTGATTGGAGATATTTATGAAAGATATGAATTCGGATTTCAAAATATTAATGGAAATACTTGATGCAAGAGAAGCTAGAGCAAATAGACAAAAGGAGTTATTAAAAAAATATCCTTATACTTTAATATCATTTACTCTCAATACTCCAGGCGCTATTAAAAATTCGAATCTTTACAGTAAAATTCATAAAGTAGGTATGGATTATTTATTAGCTGAGCTGCTTGAGATGAACATCACAATAGTTCATATAGAAACAATTGATAAATCTACTGGCAAAGAAGGTTTTATTTCATTAGACATTGAAGCTTTAAAAGCGAAGAAGATGGTAGTTAATATTGAAGACACTCATTATTTAGGAAGACTATTTGATTTCGATGTATTTGATTCAAACTACAATCAAATTAACAGGTCTTGTTTAAAATTAAAACCAAGGAAATGTTTAATTTGTGATGAAGATGCTCTAAACTGCATTAGATTGAAAAATCATAGTTACGGAGAACTCGTATCTAAGGTCGAAGAAATTGGAACATCATATTTTAAATTAATGGAAGAAAATAAAGCTAACAAATTAAAATCTAAAGTATCTATGAGCAATACTGCATATTTGAAATTAAAAGAAGATATTTTAAATAATAAGTTGAAGCCTGGAGAAAAACTAGTTGAAGAAAATTTAGCTGAAGAGCTATGTGTCAGCAGAACTCCTATAAGAGAGGCATTAAAGCAATTAGATAAAGATGGATTGGTAACATATTATCCTAGAAGGGGATCATATGTAAGTGAAATTTCAATAAATGATTTACAAGAACTTTATGATGTTAGAGAAGTGTTGGAAGGATTAGCCATAAAGCATATATGTATGAATATAGGAACTCAAAATATTAAACTCCTTGAAGATATTGTTAAAAATATGGATGAAGCTATTGATACAGGAGATTTTGAAAAAATGAAATTATTGCATAAAGAGTGGACAGATGCTACATTGCTTCTTACAAAAAACAATTTGCTGAAAAATTATTTAATTGCAGTTACTAAGAACTTAGTGAGGCTTAGAAAAATATCTTTACATGAACCGGAGCAAAGCATTGAAGCATATAAAGAAACAAAAGATATACTCAATGCAATAGTTAAAAATAATCCGGAAGAAAGTGAAAGGCTTGCAAGATTACATGTCAAAAATGCAAGGAAGAGATTTGAAAAAAATTTAATTGATTTATAAAAATAATATATTGAAATAAAAATGATTTCTGTTTATTCAGAAGTCATTTTTATTGTGAATACAACAAGGTTCTCGGGACAATCTGTAAATAAAACTGTAAGTTTTGACATTAAAATATATCAGTTTTGACAATTCTTAGCACAACTTATGATTGTGTAGTATATTAACTGTGTAAAATTAATTAATTGATATGGAGGTAATTATGGATGTGGATGCATTCTTTAAAAAAGTATATACAGCTGCTTTTCGTTTAACTGGAGAAGAAGAATCAGCATGCAATATAGCTATGAATGCAATTGAAAGAACAGCAAAAATAATAAATATTCATAAAAAAGTGCCTTCTAATATGTTAAAGTTTACTATCAAAGAAGTGTGCAAAATATTTCTTGAAGAACATCATGTAAAAACTAGTGATGAAGTTGAATATACATTATATACATTAGAAGAAACAAAAAATGAATTAAATGAATTGCAAGAAGCTATATTAACTCTAGAACCCATAAAGAGAGTAACAATAATTTGGAGAGATATATTAGGTTTTAAATTAAGTGAAATTATACCATCTGTTAATCGTACAGAAAAAGAATTGTATCAAGAGCTTTTATCTGCTCACAAGCAGTTAAAAGAAAAGATTTATATGGCAGGAATGTTAAACTGAAAATTTAATGTTGTAAATTAAAAAATGCAAATATATTTATATTTGCGTTTTTTTAATATATATTTTATAATTGAGCTAAAACTATAGGAGGTTATTATGGGAAAATTCAATGTTGCTCTTTTGCAGACAAAGGTTTATGGTGACAAATTAAAAAATATTAATAATGCAATAAATTTAATAGAAGTGGTTTCAAAAAAAGGTGCTGATATTGCAGTTTTGCCTGAAATGTTTTATTGCCCTTATGACAATTCCTTTTTTAAAGAATATGGAGAAGAAGAAGGAGGTGCAGCTTATAAATATTTAAGTGCAGCAGCAAAAGATAATAACATTTATGTAGTTGGAGGAAGCATTCCTGAATTAGAAGGGGATTTTGTTTACAATACTTCTTATGTATTTAATCGAAATGGTGAACAAATTGGCAAACACAGAAAAATGCATTTATTTGATATAGATGTAGAAGGCGGACAGTCATTTAAAGAATCAGATGTACTTACTGCTGGTAAAAATGTAACTGTATTTGATACAGAGTTTTGTAAAATAGGACTTTCGATATGTTATGATATTAGATTCCCTGAATTAAGCAGACTAATGGTTTTAGGAGGAGCTGAGGTAATTATAGTCCCTGGAGCTTTCAATATGACTACAGGACCTGCACATTGGGAGCTTAACTTTAGAGGAAGAGCATTAGATAATCAAGCTTATACAATAGGAGTTGCACCTGCAAGAGATTATGAAGCGAATTATACATCTTATGGTAATTCAATAATTGTATCGCCATGGGGAAATATAATAAATAGGATGGATGAAAAAGAAGGATATATAATCCAAGAAATAGATTTAGATTATGTTAAAAAAGTAAGAAATGAATTGCCTCTTTTAAAACATATAAGAAAAGATATATATAACTTAAGGATAATTTAATTTTTATTGGTGATATTGGCGCATATTTGGTGATATTTTGGATACAATGGTTGCTGTAAGATTGCCATAAATTATAACCATTAATAAAAGTGTTGAAAATAAGCGCTATAATTCATGGCATGATTATTGCTATGATTATTGTATCCAAAATACAAGGAGGAAATAATATGTCATTTAATAAAAAATCAAAACAAGAAAAAGTTGAAAGAGACCTTACAAAGATACGCACACCTCATACGTACGCAATTATATTTTTAGTGGTAATTCTTTGTTGGGCTATGACTTTCCTTATCCCTGCTGGAAAATTCAGCACACATAAAGTGGAATATACTGATTCCAATGGAGATACAAAAACAAAAACAGTATTGATGGCTGATACATTTCGTTACAGCTATAATTTAGACACAGATAATTTATCCAAAGAGCTAGATGCATTATCTAAAGATGCTACAAAACTAGAGGAGCTTGGCGTTGATCAAGCAGCTTTGGAAGAATTTGTTGCAACTGATTCAGCTGATTGGGATCAAGAACAACTTGATGAAATAGGATTAACAGATGATGTTCTTTACAGCGAGTATGGTGAATCAATTTATGATACAAGCAAAAAGTTACATAAAACAGCTAGTGTTTGGGGAACAGATGATTTTGGTGGATTTGGTTTCATGAACTATATATTTGAAGGTCTTGTTACTGGTGACAAATATGGTTCAGCTGTAGGTATTGTAGCATTAATTCTTGTTGTTGGTGGTGCTTTTGGTATCATCATGAGAACTGGAGCAATAGATGCTGGTATTTATGCCTTTATTAGAAAAACTAAAGGTTTTGAAAAATTAGCTTTACCTATGTTGTTTTTCTTGTTTTCTTTAGGAGGAGCTACATTTGGAATGGCAGAGGAAGTTATACCATTTGCTATGATTATGGTTCCGTTTGTTATTGCTCTTGGTTATGATTCTATTGTTGCAGTTACTGTAACATACGTTGCTTCTCAAGTAGGTAATGCAGCATCATGGATGAGCCCATTCAGTGTTGCTGTTGCTCAAGGAATAGCTGGAATTCCAGTTCTTTCAGGTGCATCATTTAGATTGGTAATGTGGTTTGTTGTTACAGCTTTATCAGCAGGCTACATGATGATTTATGCAGAAAAAATCAGAAAAAAACCTGAACTTTCTGTAATGCATGATTCAGATGAATATTTTAGAGATAGAATTGATAATACAACTAAAGAAGAAATGGAATTTAATTTAGGACATAAATTAATTCTTTTAGAAATGCTTGCAGTCCTTGTCTGGATTGTTTGGGGTGTTACAGCGAAAGCTTATTATATACCTGAAATTGCATCTCAATTCTTTGTAATGGGTTTTGCAGCAGGTGTAACTGCTATTATATTTAAACTTAACAATATGACTATCAATGAAATGGCATCATCTTTCCAAAATGGTGTAGCAGATTTAGCGGGAACAGCAATAGTTGTAGGTATGGCAAAAGGTATTTTATTAGTATTAGGTGGATCAGATGCTAATGTTGCTTCAACATTAAATACTGTTTTATATAGTATTGGTCAAGCATTAGAAGGAGTTCCATCTGTAGTTGCTGCATGGAGCATGTATGTTTTCCAAAGTTTATTTAACTTAGTTGTTACATCAAATTCAGGTCAAGCAGCTTTAACAATGCCAATAATGGCACCTCTTGCTGATATAGTAGGTGTGCATAGACAAATAGCTGTATTAGCATATCAGTTAGGTGCAGGTTTTGTTGATGCTTTTACACCTGTTTCTGCAAGTTTAATAGGTGTACTTGGAGTTGCTAGAATAGATTGGGCAAAATGGGCTAAGTTCCAAATTAAAATGCAAGGATTCTTTTTCTTAATTGGTACAATAATAATTATTATAGCGGTTTCAATTAATTTTCAATAATTAATTAAAAGATAATACATAATTCAGTAGGGATTTCTCTACTGAATTATATATATAAGAAGAGATATATAATAGGAAGGGAGAAATACTGTGTTTACAATTATAAGAAATGTAAATGTTTACAATCCTGAACATTTAGGTATAAAAGATGTTTTGTTAGTAGGAAATAAAATTGCAGCCATAGAAGATAATATTACTATAGATTTAAAAGGTATTCTAGATGTAATTGAAATAGATGGAAGAGGTAAAATTTTAGTTCCAGGTTTTATTGATTCTCATGTCCATATTTTAGGTGGTGGAGGAGAAGGTGGTTTTACTACTAGAACTCCTGAAGCTACTTTAACAGGATTAACTACTGCAGGCGTCACTACTGTAATAGGTTGCCTTGGAACCGATGGTGTATCTCGTGATATGATTTCTCTTTTATCAAAAGCAAGAAGTCTCGAAGAAGAAGGTATTACAACATACATTTATGCAGGTTCCTACAGACTTCCTGTTAAAACCATTACAGGCGAAGTTATGAAAGATATTATGGTTGTTGATAAAATTATTGGTATAGGTGAAATTGCAATTTCTGATCACCGCTCTTCTCAACCAACATTTGATGAATTTTGTAAAGCAGTTTCAGATGCTCGTGTAGGTGGTATGCTGTCAGGAAAAGCTGGAATAATAAATATCCATCTAGGAGATGGTCATAGGAAAATTGACATGATTAAAAGAACAATTGAAGAAACTGAAATTCCAATTGCACAATTTTTACCTACTCACATTAATCGTAGCAAAGAACTTTTTGAAGAATGTGTACTATATGCTAAAAATGGTGGATATGTTGATTTTACTGGAAGTGAAGACCCTGATTTCTGGGAAGAGTCAGATGGGGAAGTAAGATTTAGCAAAGGGTTAAAGAGGCTTTTAGAAGAAGGCGTTTCTCAAGATAATTTTACAATGTCATCAGATGGGCAAGGAAGCTTGCCAATATTCAATGAGAAAAAAGAATTTGTTGGTATTGGTGTTGGAAAATCTACATGCTTATTAAAGGGAATTAAGGAATGTGTTTTTCGTGAAGATATTCCATTAGAAATAGCTATTAGAGCAATTACTTCTAATCCGGCAAAAATATTAAAACTTAAAACAAAAGGTAAAATTGAAAAGGGATTTGATGCTGATTTGTGTATATTAGATGAAAAAACTCTTGATATAGATACTGTTATAGCAAAAGGTGTAATTATGGTTCAAAATAAAAAGCCAATTGTATTTGGTACATTTGAAAAAAAATAAATTAATTTACTACAGGCTCTTGGGAATATTCCTTAGAGCCTTTTTATATTATGTTTTGAAAATTTTCATATAAATGACTAAAACTTCGCAGTTGCGAAAATATATATGAACCTTGAAAATTTAATATTATTTAACAAATAAATAGCATGAAACCGACATTTTGGTATAATTGAATTACTATAAACAACTATCAAAAACGGAGGTTCATGTTATGAAAAGTATAACACAAAACAATGTAAATGATAAGAAGGTTTTTTCTTTAATTATAAAATGTTTTAAAACATATAAAGTATTTTCAATTTTGAAAGCATCAAAAGCATATAAATGTAAGGAAATTCCTGTCATAGATTTATTACTATACTTATAGTCAACATGTTCATATACAGGGTGCGGTTTTAAAAAACAAGTGGTAACACAACAGAAATTTTTATAAAGATACAGTTAACCGTTTCTTGAATTCATATAGCAAGAAGAAAACTTGCTCAAACAAAAGCAACATCCGTTATGCTTGAAATGATAGATTTAGCTAAGAAAGCATGTATACCAGCTTCTTATGTATTATTTGATAAATTGATTTGCTCACTATCTTCACTTATTGCAATTAAGAAGAAAAACCTGGATGACGGTGCAATGGTAAAGAAAACATCTAAATGCATTACCCATAAAACGGTAAAATGCAACCACTTACTGAAATTTACAGGCAAAACAGAAAACGCAGGGGGCGTTAAAAATATCCCTTATCCGTTGAAGTTTCTGTTGTAAAAGATGAGACTCAATATATGCAAGAATAATTTATGTTCGCAACAAGAACAAGAAAGAAGATTACTTTGCTCTAATTACAACTAATATGACAATAAGTGAAGAAGTAATTCATATTTATGGAAAGCGCTGGGACATTGAAATCTTCTTCAAAGTATGCAAGTCATATCTGAAACTCAGTAAGGAGTGCATTTCTCTGACTTATGATGCAATGACAGGGTAACAACAAATTACTATGAACTTTATGACGGAGGATATGAAATTTACATAATTGCAGATATGATAACCTTTTGTAGAAGTAAATTACTATTTAGCCAGCAATTCAAGTAATTTGGAATAATAGTAACAAAAACAAATTTTTTAAAAACTTTTTTGTTGATTAAAACTGGAAAAACTGATAATATAATTATGTATTATTGATTATGGCTTTTTAATCAATAATACATAATAAAGCTACTTATTTAATAAATACTTAAATATTAAATTTTAGGATTGGAGATGACACATGGTTACAAATAACAACAATGTACGTTCTATCTCTCGCGCACTTGATAT